>JADMIO011475730.1_pt1 | contig 93413 bp, 86 predicted proteins | sample 8958161 | NCBI WGS metagenome assembly JADMIO01 (sample SAMN16585339, study PRJNA669376) | soil metagenome | isolation source: Crop rotation soil | place: USA: Cullars Rotation, Alabama | collected 2011
CGCGACTTCAAGTCACGTGAATTCCAAGCTTCGGATCCCACTGTGCTGGAAAGAGGACAACTCGACCGCTTGGTTGAGAACTTAATGGTAGTTTCCATGAAGAATCCCGCAAAAGCAGCGGCATTCGCGAAATTCATGAAGGAACAATTAAGCAGCACAAATCCTGAAAACATTAAATCCTTCTTCGGCGTCTTAAAGACTTTCGATGTGTACACACATTCCTTCTTTGAGAACATCGATAAGGGTATGAGCATTGAGAAAGCTCACGAAGCGGCTATGAAGTCGATCGTCGAGCTTATCGAAGAGCGCAACTTAGACAAGAAACAACTCTGTGATTGTCTGTTCGCATTCTTCGGACAAGCCTGCGCCCTGTAAAAAGAGCGTCAGGAGATTTCAAACGGCGGACCGAAAGGCCCGCCGTTTTTTTTGCTCTTTACTTCTGACTCGCCCCGTCGTGGTGCGGCACTAACTTCTTGGTATCCTTAGCCGAACAACTTTTTCTCTTCCCAAAAAAGGACACCATGGCAAAAAAACTCATCGCGGGCGGCATCGGCGGCGGACTTATTTATTTTCTATGGGGCGCGTTTTCCTGGATGGTCCTTCCTTGGCACAACATGAGTCTTAACAAGTTTGCTGATGAGAACATGGTGGCAAATGCAATCAAGTCCAATGCCCCCTATGCAGGTATTTATTTAATGCCCAATCCTCACAAGCAACCTGAGGGCATGACGGAAGAGATGAAAGATACCGCCGAGCAAATCAGCAATGAGATGCATCGTCATGAGCCCTTTGTTTTTGCGTCTATTCGACCAAATGGGATCGATTTTGAATCCCCTCTCCCTTATATCGCTTCGTTCTGTGTTTACGTCCTCGTCGGGATGCTGATGACCTGGTTAGTAATACAGGCAAAGTTGGCTTCGTATTACAAACGGGTCGCTTTCATAAAGATCATTGCCTTTACCGGAGCGGCACTTTGCCACCTTTCCTACTGGACCTGGTGGCACTTTCCCACCTCTTACACGTTAGTGCTTATCGCTGACACCGTAATCGGTTGGGCGCTTGCCGGACTCTTAATCGCTAAGGTTGCCGAGTAAGCTAATCCTAGTTATGACGGGGTTCCGGAGGATCGGATGCCGACAACGGCTCGCTTTGGAACCTGGAAATCGCCCATAACGACCGACGCGATTGTCTCTCAAAATATTTCCTTTACGGAATTACGCTCCGACGGAACTGACCTTTATTGGCTAGAGGCACGTCCCAAAGAAGGCGGCCGCTGTGTCATCGTCAAACGCTCTTCCTCCGGAAAAACGATAGATCTCATCCCCTCCCCCTATAATGTCCGTTCCCGCGTTCACGAGTACGGCGGTGGCGCTTACTGCGTGGAAGAGGGAGTCGCTTACTTCAGCCACTTTGCCGATCAGAGAATTTATCGGGCGGATGAAAAAGGGGTGGCTCCCCTCACTCCAGAAGGTCCCTTTCGTTACGCCGATGCCGTGGTGGATATGAAACATCAGCGACTCATTTGCGTGCGAGAAGATCACAGCACTTCGGATCAAGATGCCCAAAACACTTTAGCGGCCATCCCTTTAACCGGAGGCTCCACCGGAGTCGTTCTTTCCAAAGGCTATGATTTTTATACCGCGCCTCGTTTAAGTCCCGACGGGAAACGCTTGGCTTGGATTAGCTGGAATCATCCCAATATGCCTTGGGATGGAACAGAATTGTGGATTGCCGATATCGGGGCAGACGGAAGCCTGCAATCGAAGAAGCGAGTTGCCGGTGGAAAAGAAGAGGCAGTTTTCCAACCGGAATTTGGCAGTGAGGGCTCGCTTTATTTTGTTTCCGATCGAACCGGTTGGGGAAATCTCTATCGTACCAGTCCCGATTTAAAGAAGACTGAGTGTCTTTTTGAGACGAAATATGATTTTTCCCTTCCCTATTGGCAATTCGGCATGCGCACCTATTGTCTGATTTCAGACAATGACCTATTTTGCGGCTTTTGCGATAAAGGAATTTGGAAGATTGGTCGGCTGGATACGGAATCCAAACAACTCAAAGAAATTCCTAGCCCTTATACGGAATTGAGTTTCCCTAATTGTGCTCCCAATAGTGTTTTCTTTGAAGGTGCCGCTTCCGACAGAGCTTTTGAACTGGTGCTTTACGATCTCTCTACTGAAAAATTTGAAGTCTTAAAGTCTTCGACCAAGGAAAAAATCTCCTCGGATTATATTTCACAAGCGCAAACCATAGAATTTGAGACCGAAGGCAAGCGAACCGCTTTTGGTTTTTACTACCCCCCAAAAAACGCTGATTACAAGGGACCGGCTGGGGAGCTTCCCCCCTTACTCGTGAAAACGCACGGCGGTCCGACCGCGGCCGCTTCAAGCGCTCTTTCTTTAAAGACACAATTTTGGACGAGTCGGGGCTTTGCCGTTCTCGACGTTAATTATGGCGGAAGCACGGGTTTTGGCCGAGCGTATATGAAGCGTTTGGAGAAAAACTGGGGCGTGGTGGATGTAGCCGATTGCGTGAATGGCGCGATGGACTTAGTGAAAAAGGGATTAGTGGATAAAAATCGGCTGGCGATTTTTGGAGGAAGTGCCGGCGGCTACACGACATTAGCTGCACTTGCCTTCACGGATACCTTTCGGGCGGGAGCGAGTTATTACGGAGTGGGCGATTTAGAAGCCCTTGTGCGGGACACGCACAAATTTGAGTCCCGCTACCCCGATCGCCTCATCGGCCCTTACCCGGAGCGCAAGGATCTCTATTTTGATCGGTCTCCTATAAACCATGTTGAACAATTTAGCTGCCCCATCATTTTCTTTCAGGGATTAGAGGACAAAATTGTCCCTCCCAATCAAACGGAATCGATGGTTGAAGCTCTAAAAGGGAAAGGCATTTCGGTGGAGTACGTTCCCTTTGAAGGCGAGCAACATGGTTTTCGTAGAGCGGAAAATATTAAGACTTCTCTTGAGAGGGAACTTAGCTTTTACCAGCGGGTTTTTGGCTTAGTCGTCTGAGGAACGCCTGAAACTTTTTTTCTGACTTTGCCGCTTCTTACTCTCAAGCCTTCTATTCTTAGCTGCTTTGGAAGGCTTAGTAGGTTTTCTTTTTTTTGGGGGACGGGCGACTGAAGCAATCATCTCCCTCAAGCGCTCTAAACAAGCTTCCTTATTACGCCGCTGATCGCGATAGGCATCGCTGGCTAAGACTAACTCACCCAAATTATTTAGACGGTTGGTGTAGCGGTGAATGAAGCGCTCCTTCACCTCGAAAGGCAGGTAATTGGACCCCACCACGTTCCATTTCAAGACAGCTTTGGAGTTCACTTTATTTACGTTCTGCCCACCTGGACCGGAACTGCGGGCGAAGGTGAACACAATTTCATGTAAGGGCAATGACATATATATAAGGAGGGGATCAGGGTTCTAACTGAATTCGGACTTCATCCCCCACCACTTGAACAGGATAACACTTGATGGCTCTTTGTGCAGGCGGACAGAGGGCTTTGCCAGTCTCTAGGTCAAAACGCGCCCCATGCCAGGGGCAACGCAGCTCTTTTCCAATTAACTGACCTTCCGATAACGGGGCTCCACGGTGGGGACACTTCTCTTCCACAGCGTAAATACGATCCTCTATTTTAAATAAAGCGATTTGGGTTCCTTCCACCTCAATAAAAACCCCTTCATCGGGTGGATCAAAATCCGAGAGCGTCGCCACTTTTACAAATTCTGACATACTTTTTCCAAGCCCTCGACCGTAGTGACCGGAGCCTGACACGCGTGTCCCTGACACAGATAAAGGGCGGCCTTCTCCCCGATAGGCGTTTTCCCTTCTACCCAGGGAATCCATTTCACATCCACATTGGCCGGAGAGACAACAGCACTGGGTAAAAACTTTTTTCTCAACGCCGCCCAGAGGATTTCTTGGTCTTCGCCTTCGGTAACTGCCACTTCGATGGGATGATGGTAAGAATCCAAAGCCACCATCATTTGCCCCGCTGCAGTGGGGTGATCGCGCATGATGGATTGAGCGGATGTTAAGGCGCGCTCGGCAACTTCCTCAATTTTGCGCTGAGTGAGAAGTCTCCCTAAACGCAAAAGCGCGGTTACCGCCATGCTGGCCGCGGAAGGTGTCGCCCCGTCCTGGTACTCGCGGGTGCGAGTAATGAGTTTTTCGTGATCGCGGCTCGTATAAAAAAAGCTCTGACTACGCTCATCCCAGAAATTTCCAATCACAAAATCAGCCAAGTCTTTCGCCCAAGTTATCCACGTTAAATCGAAGTCGGACTCATATAAGGAAATTAAGCCGTCTATGAGATTGGCATAGTCATCTAAATAAGCATTAAACCGACTTTGCCCATCTTTATAGGAGTGCAAGAGCCCCGCTCCCCCGCTATCGGGAACTTTCCACATTTTTTCCCGGATAAATCGCGCGGCATTTTGGGCCGCCTGCAAGTAATGAGGGTCATCGGTTAATTGAAAGGCCTTCGCCATGGCAGTAATCATGAGCCCATTCCAAGACACCAATACCTTTTCGTCTCTCATCGGGGCCACGCGTGATGCCCGTAAATCGTACAGCTTCTTCTTATTCTTATTCAGCCAATGCCCGAATTTTGTACCGTCCCATTCCCAAGTTTCCGCCCAATTTTTTTCGCTATCCCGGTAAAGAATATTGTGGCCTTCCCAATTTCCTTGATCCCTTACATTAAAAACTTCGCAAAAACGCTTTCCATCAGCCTCTCCTAAAGCTGAAATAATTTCTGACTTATCCCACACATAGAATTTACCCTCGACACCCTCGGTATCCGCGTCCTGAGTGGAATAAAAAGCGCCCTCTGGTGATTGCATTTCTCGAAGCACATAATCCAAGGTCTCTCTACCAACCTCTAGATAAAAAGCTTCTTTAGTGAATTGGTAAGATTCCAAATAAAGTTGGGCCAAAAGCGCGTTGTCGTAGAGCATCTTTTCAAAATGCGGCACATGCCATTTGGCGTCGGTGGAATAACGATGAAAGCCACCCCCCAAATGATCGTAGATACCACCAGCAGCAATACTCTTTAGCGTTTTGGTCACAAGCGCCAACGCCTCTTCATGTTTGGCTTTCACTCTTCTGGCTTGGCGCAAACACACCCTTAAATCCATCGTGTGAAAAAACTTAGGAGCGTGTCCAAATCCCCCATTTTCGCTGTCAAAAAGTTGTTGGTATTGTAAGAGAGCGGCATCCATTAAAGTGAGATCGGGTTTCTCGGCGCCGGAGAATTCTTGCAGCTCACTGATATGATTTAGCGCGTGAGTAAACTCATCTGCCGATTTTAAAACTTCTTGCCGCTTGGTCTTCCAAGCATTGGCGACGCCGGATAAAACCTTTTTAAAACTCGGCATCCCCCCGCGATCCTCGGGTGGAAAATAGGTACCGCCATAAAAGGGTTTCAAATCGGGAGTGAGAAAGACGGACATGGGCCATCCCCCGTGTCGGGTCATCGCCATCACCGCGCTCATATAGATCGCATCAATATCCGGACGCTCTTCCCGGTCGACTTTGATATTGATGAAGTTTTGATTCATCAGTTGAGCGGTGCTTTCGTCCTCAAAACTTTCTTTTTCCATGACGTGGCACCAGTGACAGGCCGCATAGCCCACCGAAAGAAAGATGGGTTTGTTTTCCCGTTTGGCCTTCCCCCTGGCTTCTTCCCCCCAGGCGTACCAATCCACGGGGTTACGGGCATGTTGCAAGAGGTAGGGGCTAGTTTCCCGAATTAACCGGTTTTTAAAGTCCTTTTTCACAGCCTTTGCAGTACACAGCTCTACCGCCCAAGTAAACCTTTCCAGGCACAAAAGGCGGCTTACGCATGGGCCCGCTTTAACTAAGGATTATGATTACGGTAACTTAATGGCCCAAAGAGGCGCCTTGATCCCCAGATACGACGCATGGTATAAACCTTCGCTTTCATTAAATATGCGGTGGGAAAGTAGCGTCTGTGGACAGACTCTCAATCCCCTACTCGCGAGGAGCAGTTCATGCGCACGAATTGGATATTGTCTCTAGGACTTGTTTCTTTGACGTTGTCGGTCTTGGCCTTTGCGGCCCCGGCTAAAACCGGATCAACGGCAACAACGGTCGGCCCGACTCCCGTGCCAACCGCTACCACGGCAACTCCGGTTTTTACCGGCGTTTACCCCATTGGCTCAATCGATGTTCGTCCTTCCTACTATCCGGACCCTGGTCTTAAGGGAAAAGACGGAATCGGAACGGAAAACACGGTTCAGTTAGGCGCACAGCTTTCCCAAAACGTGCAGATGTCTTGGTTCCAAAGTTTCAACAGCAATTTGTATAATGCTAACGAGGGTAAAGACTTCACGGTTCAGCCCAGTTACCTCGACACCCGTGTCACTAATCTTTGGACGAGCGCAAATAAGAGCTGGACGCTCTCTTTTGAGAACCGAATTTATTTGCCTATCGTTCCCGCCGAGCGTGATGCTGGACAAGTTCTCACGATGAGAAACTACTTGAACCTCACGAAGAAATTTTCGGATCGTTTAAGTGTCACGGCTTCCTTGGTTCCCATTGTTTTTGTATTTGATCGGTCAGGAAATGGTGTCGGTGCCGCGGCGAAAGCAAACCCTGCGTTTGAAAACAGAGTTTACTTAATCCCTACGATCACCCTGGCTCCAAAGCTCACGTTGACCGTACCTTTATTTTTCCATCAAAGTCTAAGCCGCACCTACTTAGGAAAACGAGATTGGACATTCACTTTGTGGACGTGGCCGGAATTGGATTACGCGATCGATGCTCACCAGACGATCGGTATTGCTTATTACTCCGACCCTTACACCACCGCAGTTCCCTCTAAACGTTTTGAGTTTAAGGGCGGCGGTGCGCTTCAGCTGGTGTATCACGCCACGCTGTAAAGCGTCGTTTGTTTAGAAAAGGCCCTGGAGCTAAGGCTTCAGGGCTTTTTTTTTGCACTCTGTCAGAATACTGATACTCGTCGCTAGTTTGCCACCGTCCGCTATTGGCATACCATTTCGCTGCGCTTAAACCATGCTACAATAGAAGGATGAAACCAACGCTGGTGCTGCTTTGCTGGGCAATTCTGGGAGCCTCTTTCCCTCTGCACGCCGAAGACGCGTTTCCTGCGCCGTCGGGTCGTAAAGCGGAAGAGAAAACATCACCCACAACAAAACCGACTCCCGATCAAGAACCCGCACCTTACATCGCCTCACTCGATACGTTTGGCAGCTCAAGAATAAGCGAGCCCAAACTCCGCAAACTTTTAGGACCCGATCTCGATGCGTGGTTAAAAGCCGGCGTCACGGGAGATCCCGAGGCTGACAATCTTCAGAAAAAAATTACCAAGAAAGTGGTCGATACTTACAAGTTTCCGTTCGCGGAATGGTCGATCATGCAGTACATGGAACCCGGAAATCTTGCGATCCGTGTGACCTTGGACGTGGTGGAGAAACAAGACGTCACTAAGCGCATGCCTTTTTTGAAAAAACCCACGGAAACTATTCCTGAGCCTAAACAACTCGTGACCAAATGGTACGAGTACCAAGAGACAGCGCTCAAATTAGCCGACGAGGGAAGCCTCGAGCAGCAGAAGATAGATTGCGAAGGCGCCTTTCACTGTCTTTTTGGTCATCAACATGCGCAACTTAAGCCTTTTGGAGAGCTCTTTAAAAAAGAAGTTGAGGCAAACAAAAAAGATCTCATCGCTATTTTGACTAGAGACAAAGATGGCGACAAACGCGCTGCCGCGGCTTTCTTACTCGCTTACTTAAAAGATCCCAACGAGCTCATCTCCTTGATGGTCGAGCGAATTCAAGATCCCGATGCACTGGTGCGCAACAACGCGCTTCGCGTGTTGGGCGATATCGCCGAATTCCATCCCAATTTAGACATTCCTTTAAAGCCCATATTGCCCGTTTTGGAATACCCTTTAGTAACGGATCGATCGAAAGCGGTTTATCTGATTTTTGCGATTCTCAATCGCCCGGATGACAAATCGGAAACGGCAAAAGCGGCTGCGATTAAAAACTTCTTTCCCATCTTGGCCCTCTTAAAAAGCCAACAACCCAACCAATCGGGGCCGGCATACGCCGTACTCCGCCGTATCTCTAACGAGCACTTTGCTCCCAATGAGATTCCCAAATGGGAAAAGTGGTTCGAAAGACTTCCCGCCGGAAAAAAATAGCGCGTTAGTTCAGACAACGTCTTAACTAGTGCGAAAGAAATCCCTTTTTCGTTACATTGCCGTGACAAACCAGGTAGCCCCGCAGCTATATTGGAATAATGGCGATACACATTTGGGGGACCGACTTCAGACGCAGCGCACCCACTTTGCGCAGTCAGCTTTTCATTCCCCTTGAAGAACGCGAGCAAACGGTTCGAGAGATTTTAGCTCTGGGTTTTCAAGACCTCGTGTATCTGCATACTTGCAACCGGGTAGAGTTTTACACGACGGCCAAAGATCATTTCGCTGATACCCATCAGTTATGGAATCGACTTTTTACCTACTTCGGTTTGCCTATCGAGAATTTTTATCAAGGATTTCACCTGGAAGGAAAATCTTCCGTACGCCACCTAACTCGTGTGGCGAGCTCCTTGGAATCAATGGTGATTGGTGAGCCACAGATATTAGGACAACTAAAAGACGCTCTAGCGTGGACGCAAAAGGCGGGCCTGCCCGTATCGCGTACCATGCATAGAACTTTTCAATTTGCTTTTGAAACGGCCAAGAAAGTACGTAGTGATACTTCCATCGGACAAAACCCAGTCTCAGTGGTTAGCTTGGGAATTGAAAGATTGGAGAGGTTGGCTACTGAAGTTCCCTTAACCCAAGTGGCGCTAGTGGGGACTAGCCCCATCTGCTCATTGGTTCGCACGTGGCTAGCCAAAAATCACCCCACTTGTCCTATTATATGGGCCAATCGCACGCTTGCCCGTCTAGAGAATTTGCCGGAAGCAAAAGGTACGCAATGTGTAACCTTAAGCGAGTTTGTCGAGAACCCTCCCCCTTTTAGTCACCTTTTTAGCGCGACTTCCGCTCCCCATATCATCTTTGGAAAAAGTTTCTTTGAAAAACTCGGCGATCTTCCGCGAGTTTTATTTGATTTTGCTCAGCCTGCTGACATTGAGAGGCCCGAAGCTATACCGGCAGGACTCCATTTGATAGGCCTAGAAAATCTGGCTTACGAGGCGAGAGAAAATGAAACGCGACGCAAAGTTGCCGTAGACGAAGCCATCGCCGTAATTGAGCAGGGCTTAAGAGAATTCTATCTACAACAAAAAGAAGCTCCTTTACTCCGAGATTTTAGTGAAGTGGCTCCGCAATTTGAAGAAAGCCTCAAGCAAGCGGTAGACGAACTGCAACGTTGGGTAAATTTAGATCAAGGGCAAGTCCCAAACTTAAATAAGTGGGCGCGAAGTTTAGTACAGAAAAATTTACATCAGTCACGAGAACATCTGCGAACCATCCTCCGGCGTGCGGCGCAAACATCCCCTGAAATGAGTCCTCCTCTGTGAGGGTGCGCGATTATCATGCCTAAAATAGTTTATCGTCTGGGTACCCGTCGCAGCGCGCTTGCGCTGACACAGTCACGACTTATCCAGACTTCGCTAAAAACTTACGGTGTAGATTGCGAGCTTGTCGAAATCGAAAGCACGGGAGATCACCAAACCGCACACCCCCTTTACCAAATGGAAGACACAACACCGGGAGTATTTACCAAACAATTGGAAGACGCACTTTTAGAAGAGCGAATCGATTTGGCAGTTCATTCCCTTAAAGATTTGCCCACTCGTTTGCCTCCGGGGCTAAAAGTGGCTGCAGTTCCAAAAAGAGAAAGTACGCGAGACGTGTTGGTCTTTTCAAAAGCACACGCCGACTCTCAAGCCCCAATGGGTCTGAAAAAGGGAACTCTCATTGGCACAAGTTCCCTGCGGCGCGAAGCTCAACTGTGGTTTCACGATCCTCATTTAAAGTTTCATCCCATTCGCGGAAATGTTCCGACTCGGATCGATAAAGTTAGGCGCGGAGAGTACGGCGGAACGATTTTAGCCGAGGCCGGACTCAATCGCTTGGGCATAAAGCAAAGCGATTTGGTTTTTGTGCCGCTTGAAATCGAAAAATTTGTTCCCGCACCGGGACAAGGTGCGCTCGCCATTGAGACGCGCCAGGAACTTTCGGGCCCCTTGAAAGACGCCTTGGAAAAGCTCAATGACCCCAAAGCGGCCCAGGAAACCACCGTCGAGAGACGCGTCTTGCAAGGTCTGGATGGAGGCTGCACTCTCCCCCTAGGCGTGAGCTGCCGCTTCGACCATACCACTAAGTTATTGAAAGTTATCGCATTTTTAGGGCTCGAAAAGCCAGGAGCCACGGCCGGTGACCGTTGGGCGGGAGCGGAGTATTTTGACAATTCCGACGCTGATGAACAGAATCTCGTCGCCCGAGCGGTCGCTTATTTTAAATCTCGGTAAATGATAGGGAGTTTAGTGGGAGAGAAGAATTTTAAGATCCTGATAACCGGAGACAGCCAAGATCTGGCCTCCCGTCTTCCCAAGGAAGCAGCCGATGCGACTTTGGAATGGATCCCTGTTCCCGTTCTCCAGTTTCAGGCCATTCCCGTTCCCAAAATGGTTTTTGCCCGCTTGCAAGAAGTTCCCACCGACTGGCTTATTTTCACCAGTCCTAGAAGCGTTTATTTTTGGTCGCAAGCTTGTCTTGCGGAAAATTATGAAGTGCCCACGGAAATGAAAATAGCTTGCATCGGCGAACGAACGGCATTGGCAGCAGATACCGATGGCTTTACTCCCGATTTTTTTCCTTCTCAACCTGGCACGGAAGGTTTTTTAGCTGAATTTGAACCTACGGTAAGAAACCAGCCACGAGCGCAAACGATACTCGTTCCCTCGGCTGAGAAAGGGCGCAGCGATCTGCAAAAGGCATTAGTGGCAGCAAACTGTCAAGTGCTGACCGTTCCCGTGTACCGGACTAAGCCACTTAAAAAGCTTGAGCCCGCACTCAGCCAGGAAGATTTGAGCTCCTTAGATTTATTATTTTTCACCAGTCCCTCGTCGGTAAAAGCTTTTTCCGCACATTTTAAGTTGCCGAAAAACGTACCTATCGGGTGCCTGGGTATTTACACCGCAAAACATCTAGAGAAATTGGGAATCGAAAATCCAAAAATACTTCCGAACGCGGACTACCAGCGTATCGGAGAAATTTTATGTTAAAAGATTTAATACAAAGACCGCGTCGTTTGCGGCAATCAAAAACGGTGCGGGACCTCGTCCATGAAACCGATCTTTCCATTTCAAATCTTATTCAGCCCTATTTTCTCGATCCCGATCCTAAAGCGGTGCAACCCATTAAAAACTTTTCAGGAGTGAATCGCTGGGGAGTTGAGAGCTTAATGAAGCAAGTCGAGACCCAAATGGATCGCGGCCTCAAACAGTTTTTACTGTTCGGTTTTTCGAAGGACAAAGACGAAGCAGGATCTTCCGCTTATGCCGCCGAAAATCTGGTAAGTGATACTTGCCGACGTCTGAAATCTCAGTTCGGCAAGGACATCGTTCTTTTCTCAGACGTTTGTTTGTGCCCTTACACCTCGCACGGACATTGTGGCCTAATAAAGGACGAAGATGTCCATAACGATTCATCGGTGGAATTGCTTTGCCAAATGGCGCTGCGCCATGCGGAAGCCGGTGTCGATTTTGTGGCACCTTCAGACATGATGGACGGAAGAGTGGGCGCACTTCGTACGGCGCTTGATCAAAAAGGTCACTCCTCTACCGGCATTCTTTCTTACACGGCTAAATTTCGCTCTCACTATTACGGCCCTTTTCGTGAGGCTTTAGATTCGTCTCCACAAAAAGGTGACCGAGCGACCTATCAAATGGATTTTCGAAATGCGCGCGAGGCTTTAAGGGAGCTAGAGCTGGATCTTCAGGAGGGAGCGGATCTCGTGATGGTCAAGCCCGCTTTGGCTTACCTTGATATTATTCGTGCGCTGAGTGAAAAATCTCCCGTGCCGGTAGTCGCTTACTCCGTAAGCGGTGAGTATCAAATGGTGAAGCTTGCCGCACAAGCCGGTATTGCGTCGGAAAGAGAACTGGCCTTGGAGAACTTGACTGCGATTCGTCGAGCCGGAGCTCAGATATTGATAACTTATTTTGCTGCTGCGGCCGCGGAACAAGGTTGGTTAACGTGAGCCGTTCCCATGAGCTCTATGAGCGTGCACAAAAGTTGACCCCGGGTGGAGTTCATTCTCCTGTCAGAAATCTTAAGCATGTAGGAGCCGAGCCTCTCTTTTTTGCTTCGGCAAAAGGCGCCGAGCTTTTTGACGTCGATGGTAAACGCTATATCGATTTCTGCTTGTCCTTTGGTCCACACATCTTAGGGCATTGTCCCGACGCGGTCGTAAAGGTCTTACAGGAACAAGCCTCTAAAGGACTGAGTTTTGGAGCGTGTCATCCCAAAGAAGTCGACCTTGTAGAGAAAATATTGCGCTCCTATCCGTTTCTAGAGAAGGTCCGTCTGGTTAATAGCGGCACCGAAGCGGTCATGACGGCCTTACGAGTGGCGCGCGCTTACAGCGGAAAAACTAAAATTTTGAAATTCGATGGCTGCTACCACGGTCATTTAGATGCGCTACTGGCCAAAGCCGGAAGTGGCGTTGCCCATTTAAGTGAGTCCTCTAGCGCGGGAGTCAGCCAGGCCCAAGTCGCCGACACCGTCTTAGCCCCCCTCTATGATCTCGGGGAATCATTGCGGATTCTAAAAGCGGAAAAAGATTCTCTTGCGGCGATAATTGTCGAGCCCATTCCCGCCAATCACGGGTTGTGGGTACCACCACGTGATCATTTGAAGGCTCTCTTAGAAGCCGCCCGCGCCCAGGGCACGCTTGTTATCTTCGATGAAGTGATTAGCGGTTTTCGGTATGGATTGTCGGGTGCCTGTGGTTATTACGACTTGCAGCCAGATATCGTCACCTTGGGAAAAATTATTGGCGGCGGTTTGCCCTTAGCTGCCTTAGCCGCTCGGTCGCCCATTTTAGATGTGCTAGCTCCGCTCGGTCCGGCTTATCAAGCGGGAACGCTTTCGGGAAATCCGATGGCGACAGCAGCGGGTTGTGCGGTCTTGGAACAACTCCAGATCACGCCTCCTTATTCTGGGCTTGAAATGCGCACGAAGGAATTTGTCGACGGCTTAAGTGACATACTTAAAAATTTCGCTCCCGCACAGATCGTGAGCTTAGGATCTGTTTTTTGGGTTTATTTTGGACGAGAAATTCCCTCGTTCCCCGCCGTCTTAGGGCTGGAGCAAAAGGAAAACTACACTTTATTCTTTCAGAAAGCGCTGGCGGAAGGCATCTATCTTCCGCCCTCTCCATATGAAGTCGGCTTTCTTTCCACCGCTCACACGGATGCGGTGCTAGATTCGGCGTTGGAGAAACTTAGGAAATGTTTGCGCTGACAGAAAAGCGATTCTTAATGGTCGTCGGTACCGTCGCCTTCTTGATTTTTGCTCAAGTGGGTTGGTGGACCTACGTTTTTATGGACACCGTAACGGTGACGGAAAATCTTCGCCTGGAAAATAGACGTCTATCGGCAGCCTCTTCACCTTCGCATTCGACTTCGGTTTCTGAAGCAGCCATCCGAAGAGAAGCTTTTCACAAAAGAACCATGTTTTTGTCGGAGTCGGTTTTCTTTGTGGTACTAACGAGCTTGGGTTTTTATCTTCTTTATTTGGGGCACCAATCCACCCAAAGAGCACGCCAGGTCCAAAAAAATTTCTTAGAAATTGTAAGCCACGAATCGAAGACCCCCCTTACGGCCTTAAAACTACGCTTAGAGTCCTTGAGGGATAGTGGAGACTCTCCGGAAATTCGCCAAGAGGTACAGCTGGCACTTGAAGAAATCCGGCGACTAAGTGGGCTATTCGACAAAGCTCTCAATCTCACTCACTTAAACGCACAAGCCTTTCACTACCAAAACCTTCACCTTTCTGACTTAGTGGCCGAAGTGGTTCATCGCTTGGAACCGCTGATGAAATCGAGAAACGTTTCGGTTGAGTTAGCTCTGGATAGCAATAGCCTTGTCGAAGGCGACCCTTACGCTCTTCAAAACTCCGTCCAAAATATTGTGGAGAATGCCATCCTTTATAACAATAAGGCGGAAGGTCATTTGGCATTACGACTTTCAAAAATCGGTAGCCGGGTCCACCTCTCCATTGAAGATAACGGTCCTGGCATTGCCGATGAAGATCGCCCTCACATCTTTGAGCGCTTCTACCGAGGGCGCACGGGAAATGGTACTGCGGGCACGGGTTTGGGCCTATTTATTAGTAAATATGTCATCGATGCGCATCGAGGGCATATCCAACTGTTGCCGTCGACCGGCCATGGCACTCACTTCCAAATTGATCTACCAGGGGTGAATGCATGAAAGATCGCCTCTGTTTAGTAGAAGATGATCCGACCATCCGACACTTTGTTAGCACGCGTCTAGCGCGCGAGGGCTACTCCATTGAAAGTTTCGACTCCGCCGAGCCACTGATGAATAGTCCCTTGGCTTACGACCTCTATCTATTGGACGTGAAACTGCGCGGGCGCGTGTCGGGGGTGGATTTGACGGAAAAAATCCGGGAGAGCGACCCCCGCGTGCCTATCCTTATATTGTCTGCGCTTTCCGAGCCTATTAATAAGGTCGAAGGCCTCAAAGCGGGAGCCGACGACTATTTGACCAAGCCTTTTGAGATGGATGAGCTGTTACTTCGGGTCTCAGGCATGCTCCGGCGCCGGTCGTGGTACCAATCACTGCCTCGCAATGCCAGCGCTTTTGAATGGGACCAGAACCGCATCGATTTCTCTCGATTTGAAGGGGCTCACGCCGGTAAAACGTTTCCACTTTCCCAAAAAGAATGCATGTTGATGAAGCTCTTGATAGAGAAAGAGAACGAAGTGGTGAGCCGAAGTGAAATTTTAGACCGTGTGTGGGGTTACGACGTATACCCTTCATCGCGAACCGTGGATAATTTTATCTCTCGCTTACGGAAATATTTTGAGAGATCTCCTTCCGCCCCCCGATACATCCATTCGGTTCGCGGTATGGGCTACAAATTCACCAGTCAGGAGCGCTCCTCGTGAAACCTTTTTTAATTCGCCATCTCAGTGGGGAAAACTTCGGGCGCTTTCCTGTGTGGATGATGCGCCAAGCAGGACGCTATTTGCCTGAGTACCAAGCGATTCGCCGAAATCACAGTTTTTGGGAAATGGTTACGCGACCCGAGGTTGCCTCGGAAGTCAGTTTATTACCCTTAAAGACTATCGAAGTAGATGCCGTCATCTTTTTTTCCGATATTCTCACCCTACCCTACAGCATGGGTGTCAGCATCGAGCTTAAGGAGAGCGTCGGGCCTGTCGTTCATACGCCGATGAGAAGCGCCTCTGAATTTGCTCTTTTCCGAGAGTTTGACGCCGAGAAACACACGGGCTTTGTGGGCGAGGCCCAGAGAAAAATTATTTCCCAGCTTGATCCAGAAAAAACACTTATTGGCTTTGCCGGTGCTCCCTGGACCGTCGGCGCTTACCTCATTGAGGGTCAGAGCAGCCGAAGCTTCGACAATCTTAAGCAATGGATGTGGCGAGACCCTGCCGGGCTTGCTGGCGCGCTCTCTGATTTAGGCCGCGCCACAACTCAGTACTTAAAGGCGCAAGCAAAAAGCGGCGCGCACGCGTTACAACTTTTTGATACCTGGGCTTGCGAGATGCCCACTCGATTTTTTAAGGATTACTACCTTCCCATCTTGAACAATATCCTAAATGAGCTTCGCGATTGTCGCGTGCCTTTAATTTACTTCTCCAAACAGACGAGTCACTTAATCCCTTATTTTGACACACTCCAGGCGGATGTTTTGGGAGTGGATAGTTTATCGACGCTTGAGAGCTTGGAAGCACAAACAAAGGCAAAGTTCTCCCTGCAGGGAAATTTAGATCCTCATATTTTACTTACTGATGAACCAACGATTCGAAGAGAAACTCGCGAATTAGTGGCGGGTGCCCGACGACTAAAACGGCCAGCCATTCTTAATCTGGGTCACGGTATTTTTAAGAACACGCCAGTTGCTCACGCCCGAACTTTTATTGAGGAGGCAAGACAACTGTGGATCTGAAGCCTCTTATTAAAAAATACAGCAAGCCTGGACCCCGCTACACGTCTTACCCGACGGCTCCCCAGTGGACCGAAGACACTGGAGCGGACACATATGAGCGGGAATTAATTCAAAGCGATCCGAATAAACCCTTAGCACTCTACTTACACATCCCTTTTTGCGAGTCGCTTTGCTACTACTGTGGCTGCAACATTAAGATCACTCACGATACGTCGGTGGCAAGTCCCTACGTAAGCCATTTGTTACAGGAAGCGAAAACCGTGGCAAGGCTTTTGGGAAAGAGGCGCAACCTCACCCAAATAAGCTGGGGCGGCGGCACACCGACTTTTTTGACTCCCGTGGAAATCACTCGCCTTCACGAAGGCATTCGCGAGCTTTTTGACATCGATAACAGTGCGGAAGTGAGTATCGAGATAGATCCAAGAGTCACTTCCTCTGAACAACTTCATCGTTTGAGTGAATTGGGATTTAATCGAGTAAGCCTTGGCGTTCAGGATTTCGATCCCGAAGTTCAAAAGGCGGTAAACCGCGTTCAGTCTTTAGAGCTAACCCGCGGGATGCTCCAAGAAGCGCGCAGCCTAGGCTTTAAGGGTATTAATTTCGATTTGATCTATGGCCTACCCTTCCAATCGGTAGAGCGTTTTCAAAAGACCATTGATTCAGTAGTTGAGATTCAGCCTGACCGGATCGCCCTTTATAATTATGCGCATTTACCGTCGTTAAGGCCCCATCAAAAGATCTTAGAAAAATTTCCCATGCCCGATGGCGACCAACGAGTGGCGATTTTTGAGTTAGCTTACCAAGCTCTCATCTCCAATGGTTACATCCCCATTGGAATGGACCATTTCGCTCGCGGCGATGATGAGCTCGCGCTCGCCTTATCGAAAGGCACACTCTATCGGAATTTTATGGGCTACACCGTCAAGAGGGGCACGAACCTCATTGGTTTAGGAGCATCTGCTATTGGTGAGCTTGAGAATGGTTTTTTTCAAAATGTGAGAGAAACCAACGACTATGAAAAACATATCGCCGACTCAGGACTCGCCGTGTTTCGGGGTTGTTTATTTTCTCCCGAAGATCGTGAGCGTAAATGGGTTATTCAGAGGTTAATGTGCCAATTCCGAGTTCCCTTTGACGAATTTGAAGAGACATTTAAGCGACCTTTTGCCGAAACCTACGCCCACGAGCTCTCCTCCTTAGAAGACTTTTATCGCGATGGTCTTTTAAGTTGCGACGAGGATGCTCTTAATGTGAGCGATCAGGGCCGAATGTTTGTGCGAAACGCCGCCATGATCTTTGACGCTTACCTCTCACCTACGCGTCCCCAAAAAGTGATCTATTCCAAGACCGTATGAGTTGGCTCAGAAAACTACTGGGTCCTAAAAACTCTTTGATTTTTGTTAAAGACCGGATCGCCAATCGTTTAGTTTTCGAAGAGGAGCTTCTTTCAATAAAGAAATTCTATTCCTTTGTTCCCCTTTCCGAGCTCATAGATGAGCACCTAAAAGGCCGCGCAAAAGGACTTGCCGCATTTTGCATTCCGCACGCCCGAAAAAGGGTGGTCCATGAATTCGCTTCCCCTCTGAGAGAAGCGGATGTCCCCTTCACTGTTTTTGTGGATCCCGATTGCGTGGGCACAAATCGGCTTCCCGTGGAGGACGAGCTTAGGCTTCTTGCAGCCCAACACCTCCCATACAAAAAAGAGTTGGAATCGCTTTGTGATCTCTATTGGGAAAAACCCGAGGAAGTGGAGGCCGCCCTAGCTCTTTGGCGAAAAAAAGGCCCTTTACCCTTAAATTCACTCGACCCCTTGGATTTTTTTTGTACCTGGGGCGAATTGTTACAGCTAGGCGACAAATGTGAGTTGGGCCTTCATCTAACCACGTCCCCCCGCCACACCCGCCGCTTAGCCGAAGGTGTGAAATTCATTTCTCAGAGGACAGGGCGCCCGCCCATCCACGCCTACAGCGAGTTTTCGGTAGAGGCACAGGCAAAGACCTTGCAGGAAGCGGGTTTCCGCGGGGTGGTCGGCCCGGCACGTGGCGCCGTTGAGGAACAATCACGTGCGCTAGAATTGCCCCAATGGGCCCCTTAGTGCCTGTTTTTGAGCATTTAGGTTAAAAAAAGGCATGCCAAAAAATAAAAGCGTTGCTAGACTCACGCGCTGTTCCTGCAAACTTGGGAGACTCTTATGTCAGTAAAGGTAGAGAAGGTAGCTTTAGAAAAAGAATCCGGGTGGCTTTATTTCCTCGATAAACGAGGAAATATTTCACGCGTGAAGATGGGCCGCGGTAAAGCCATGGGAAGTGCGACGCCTAAAACCGTCGTAAAGCTCGGCGTGAAGCGCGAACCTGGATTTCTTTATTTCATCGATAAACAAGGGGATCTGTCCAAAGCGAAAATGTCGCGTAAGGGCAGAAAGAAAAACGCCAAGAACAAGCGGCGTCGCGGGAAGAATCGCAAAAAGGGTAAGTCCCGTAAGAAGCGATAACTAGTATTTCTGATTGGGGCAGGAACAGAGTGCAAGCCTTTTGACCTGCCCCTTTTTTGCCGCTCCCACTGGGCTATGATTTAATCCTCTTTTCTAGAGGACGCTATGAACGAAGCCATGCCCCAGACAATCACTGAAAATCGTAAACCGACTCTTTCCATCAAGAACGAGCCCGTCAAAGATTACAAACCAGACTCGCCCGATACCAAGACTCTGAAAGAGACTTTGGCGCGGATGAGCCAAAACCCTGTAGAGGTGCCCTGCATCCTCAGCGGAAAAGAAATCCGCACGGGGAAAACAGGGTCGATCACAGCGCCCCACAATCACAAACTAAAATTGGGCCAGTTCCACGAAGGCGGTAGTAAAGAAATCCAAGCGGCCATCGACGGCGCAAAAGCGGCTTACCGCGATTGGTCTCGGACCTCAGCTGAATCGCGCGCCCGTATTTTCCTAAAAGCTGCTGACTTACTTGCCACAAAGTATCGTCCCATTCTTAATGCGGCCACGATGCTTGGCCAAAGTAAGACCGCGCACCAAGCTGAAATTGACTCGGCTTGCGAGCTAGTGGACTTTTTTCGCTTCAACGTTGGCTTTCAAAAACAAATTCAAGAGATCCAACCTATTTCTCCACCGGGAATGAAGAACCGGTTGGAGTACCGGCCTTTAGAAGGATTTGTTTTTGCGGTCACTCCTTTTAATTTCACTTCCATCGCGGGAAATTTGCCCACCGCACCCGCTCTCATGGGAAATGTTTGTGTCTGGAAGCCTGCCAGCACTTCTCTACTTTCCTCTTATTTTATTATGAAGCTTCTCGAAGAAGCGGGCCTTCCTCCCGGTGTAATTCAATTTCTCCCCGGGAAGGGCTCGGAAGTGGGCAATATTGTCCTTAACTCCGAAGATCTCGCCGGTATTCACTTTACCGGTAGCACAGGGGTGTTCCAGCAGATGTGGGGCACGGTGGGCAAAAATATTGATCGCTACAAATCTTATCCTAGACTCGTTGGGGAAACCGGCGGAAAAGATTTTGTCTTCGTTCATCCTTCCGCGGAAGTAGCCGTGGTTTCTACCGCGATGGTTCGCGGGGCCTTTGAGTATCAAGGACAAAAATGTTCCGCCGCTTCGCGGGCCTATGTTCCTAAAAGTCTGTGGCCCAAACTTAAAGAAAAATTAATTGCTGACATTGCTACCATTAAAATGGGCGACATCACGGATTTTAAAAATTTCATGGGCGCAGTCATCGATCGCGCATCCTTTGAGAAACTAAGTAAATATATTGAAGCCGCAAAAAAATCCAAAGACGCAAAAATCATCGCGGGTGGTGGTTGCGACAGCGGGGTGGGGTATTTCGTCCAGCCCACCGTCATTGAGACCCAAGATCCGCGCTACACCACCATGTGTGAAGAGCTCTTTGGGCCAGTGCTCACGATATATGTTTATGACGATGCGAAGTTTGAAGAGACTTTAAAAATTTGCGATGAGACTAGCCCATACGCCTTAACCGGTTGCATCCTAGGAAACGATCGCAAGGCAATCGATCTCGCCACGCAAAGGCTCACTCACTCGGCCGGAAATTTTTATATCAACAACAAACCCACCGGCGCTGTCGTTGGCCAACAGCCTTTTGGTGGAGGCAGAGCCTCGGGAACCAATGATAAAGCGGGAAGTTTGTTTAATCTGATTCGGTGGGTGTCCCTTCGCACCGTTTCGGAAACGTTGGAACCTCCCACCGATTATCGCTATCCGTTTATGTCGTAACTTATTCCGAGGCCTCTGAGTCACCTGTCTCCGGAAGCGGAACAAGCACTGGATTTTTTGGAGTGCCTGGAGGGGGAACGGGATTGGTGCTATTTCCCGGTGACACACTATTCACCAGCCAGCTAATCCGGCCGACGCGGGAATCTCCCACATTCTTGTATTCTAAAGAGAGCAGATTGCCCTTGGTATATTTGCCTTGCTCCTTGTCCTTTACCACCAGACGCACTTCGGATCCGACCTTAAAGCCGCAGCCGCCGCGCGAAGAATTAGGCGCTTCCGTTACCTTGTTAATGATAAGTTTTGCGACTTGCACACCACCCGATTTGTGGTCGCCCACCGTAACGGCATCATTGAGTACAGCTAAGTCAAAAATATCGGCGACCTTAGCGTCCACTTCGCAGGTAATAAAATGAGTCGCATATAAGTTGCCACACATTAATAGACCCATTAGCCATCCAATTGAAATTCTTGCCATACGCCACCTCTACTTAAGGAAGGAAATCTTCCGGTTTGGTCTTACTGTAGGAAGTTCTCCCGCGGGGCGTCAACGGCTAAGGAGCCCTTGCTCACAAAAAGTGTTCCCCAGTAATTTCACAAGCTTATGGCAAGGCTACTGCAAATTATAGTCGGGGTAGTGTTCGATAACGTAAGCTTTGAGTTTCTCTTTGATCCGCTCTTCAATTTGCCGAGCGCGTTCTTTACTGACTCCGTACTTTTCTCCCAAGGCCTGAAGCGTTTCAGGGTTCTCGGAAATTAAACGTTCTCTGAAAAAGTCAGCGTCTCGCCCTTCCAAAGTTGCCGCAAATTTGTGTAGGATTTCTGTAAAGAGAACTTTTTGTTCTGAATCGCCTAAAGACTCCACCACGCCCTCGTGCGGATCGGCAAGCTGTTGCAAATGAGTCTGGCTTTCACCTTCCTGAATTGGGGAATCTAAGGAAACTTCGGACGGTCCCAATCGCAGTTGCATCTCTTCGACATCTTTTTCGCGCACATCTAATTTATCCGCGAGCAATTTGACTCGTTCACCCGGAGCAATTCCCTCACGTTCCAATTTGGCTTGTTCCCTTTTTAGTCGATAAAAGAGCTTTTTCTGCGCTTGGGTAGTGCCCATCTTGACGAGCGAGAAATTTTTAAGGACGGCGTCCTGAATATAACTGCGGATCCACCACACAGCATAGGTAGTCAAGCGAACGCCTTTATAGGGATCAAATTCCTCAACTGCCTTCACTAGACCCATGTTGCCTTCCTGAATGAGGTCCAGGAGTTTTAATCTATAATGAATGTACTGGTAGGCAATTTTCACCACGAAGCGTAGATTGCTCGTTACCAATTCCTGAAAAGCTTCGCGGTCACCTCGTTCGAAATAGCGCAGCGCTAATTCCTTTTCTTTCTCCCGACTTAGCAAGGGGTGTCGGTTGACTTCTCGCATGTAAGCTTGCAAAAGAGGATCCCCTGCGGAAGGAACCAAATGCGTAGAAGAAGGGTGTGGGCTAAGTGCCGTACGCGGTCCCTTTACTAGAGTCGCTTTTTTTGCGGTTTTCTTCTTTTTTGCTTTGACGACGACTTTGGGCTTTGAGGGGACGGGGGCGATTGTCGGCTTTTTTGATGCTGAACTGGCGCCCTTTTTTTTGCTTTTAGCCTTGGGGGACATTAGTAAGTTAGATATCATAGGTGGGCGCTTATTTTTAGTAAATGACCTAAGGCTCTGTCTGACGAATGATTTCAAAGCGAAAAATACGATTTTTGAGCGAGACGAGAAAGAGGAGCAAAAAGCCCGGAGGCGGGCCTTTGAAGGCCCGTTGAGGACTTTTTGCGACGATGACAAAGTCGTAGCCGAAAATCGAATTTTGCAGCTGAAATCATTTGTCAGATAGAGCCAAATAGAAACGGAAGTTAAGTTGGATCGGATCTTCGAATACCTCACTGGCCTGTCGGGCGGCGGAAGCTACCTCGTCATCCTGGGAATTTTAGTTGCCTGCGGACTGGGCTTTCCTTTGCCCGAAGATATCCCGCTCATTGCCACAGGTTACCTCTGCTGGGACGGCACGATGAACGTTCCCTTGGCCCTTTTGGTGACCCTCTTTGGTGTGATTATCGGCGATACTTGCCTTTATTTTTTAGGAAATCGTTTAGGCACGACCATTTTGGATCATGAGAGAATCCAAACGCTTTTCAATCCTAAAAAAATTAGTCGTACACGCGCTTATTTCCGTAAGTACGGAGATAAGATCGTCTTCTTTGCGCGTTTTGTTGCGGGTTTTAGAGCCGTGGCCTTTTTCACTGCTGGCGCCATGCGGATGAGCTATTGGCGTTTCCTAATGCTCGATCTTTTTGCCGCGTTATTGAGCGTGCCCATCTGGATCGCTATCGGCTATGCATTGGGACATTACTGGGGCACCGAAATTTCGTCGATGCTCACGCAGATAAAGCACCTAAAAAATGGTTTTCAGATTGTCGTCATTGGAATTGTGGCAATCGTTGGAATTCGAATTTATTTTAAATATAAGAATTCAAAGCAGAGGCTACAAAAGTCAGCTTTGCCCGCCTCAAAACCTGAAACGCAGATTTAATTTATTTCCAGCTATCCGAATCAAAGCGCTTGCGGTTATGGGAAATCTGCCGCTTGGCGCGAATGTTTCCCACCAGCATCGGACCAAACCAGCTGAGGTAAGGAAGTAGTGCTACCACTAAGAATAGTTTAGTAGGCCCGTCTCCAAGAATAAATTGTATCAACAATATGCCCGCCGCTAAGAAAGCCAGCCACTTCGCCTTGCACGGCAAAATCATAAAAAGATAAAAGCTAACGTCTGGAAAAACGGTACCGAAAGCCAAGCTCACATTTTCTAAAACGTAATACCAAATGGAAGTGGGCATATTGGCGAGAAAAGCCGCGGCGACTGCGCATAAGTATGAAAACGCGATGAAGATAGTTACGGGTCCGTTTCCCCATGCCTCTTCCAAGGCGTTAATCACATAAAAAACATAGAAGACATAGAAGAGAAGCCAAATGGGATTATCGAGTCCCGTGGGAAAAGCGAAAAGTCTCCACCATTCTCCCTGACGGACGAGCTCGGGATCGAAAGTAAATCGTTCCAACGGCGTGCCCATTCCCATCTTTGCCAGAAAGGCGAGTACCGCGAGGCCGGCAATGAGCATTCCTAAATTCGGCAGGCCCAAAAAATCCAATTTCCGCACAATGTAGCGGACATAATTTGGGAAACGTTCATCCATTCTGTTTACATTTCTCTGCGAAATACCGGTGGACGTTTAAATTTTCGGTTAACTCGGGGTGAAAGGTGGAAACTAACAAAAGTCCCTGCTCTGCCATCACCGGTTCCCCTTTCCACTCTAACAGAGATTTTACACCAGGTCCCATTCGGCGAATGCGAGGCGCACGAATAAAAATGCCCTCAAAGCGTTTATCCAAAGTCCAGTGCTCCGTGGCGGTAAGCTCCCCGACAAAACTTTCATTCTGTCGTCCATAACCATTGCGCTCGATCGAAATGTCGATTGCTTCGAATGAGACTTGGACAGGATCAGAGACTTCTTTGGCCATTAATATGGCTCCCGCGCAAACACCCCATACCGGGCTATCTTGGGCAAAATCTTTGGTCGCTTCCCACAACTGATTCAGACCCAGTAAATTGATCATGGCCGTGCTTTCCCCCCCGGGAAGAATTAAGCCTGAGACTTCACCCAGATCTCGAGTCCGACGAACCTCGACGGGTTCGATGTCTAGATCAAGACGTCGCAGAGCCCGCGCATGGGCCTCCACCGCTCCTTGAAGTGCCAAAATTCCAATTTTCAGATTACCACCCGCGCTCTTGGAGAAGTTCCGACGGTGCGAGTTTGCTAATATCCAGCCCTCGCATCGGCTCTCCTAGGCCTTTTGAAACCCGCGCAATAACTTTGGGATCTTTGTAATTGGCTGTCGCCTCTACAATCGCGTGTGCGCAGGCTTCAGGATTTCCCGATTTGAAAATTCCCGATCCCACAAAAACTGCTTCCGCTCCCAATTGCATAACTAAAGCCGCATCCGCGGGAGTCGAAACTCCTCCTGCCGCAAAATTCGGGACGGGAAGTTTGCCGACTTTGGCGACGATACGCACCAGTTCCAACGGCGCACCCAGCTCTTTAGACTCATGCACGAGCTCTTCTTCGCCTAGCAAAGTTAAGCGACGCATTTGACTGTGAATCTGGCGCAAGTGGCGAACGGCCTCAACTATGTTGCCTGAGCCCGCTTCGCCTTTTGTGCGAATCATCGCAGCGCCCTCGGAAATTCGCCGCAAAGCCTCTCCTAAATTTCGGCAACCACACACAAAGGGTGTGGTGAACTGCATCTTATCGATGTGATGAGCTTCGTCCGCCGGAGTGAGCACTTCGCTTTCATCAATAAAGTCGACTCCCAAAGCTTCTAAAACTTGGGCTTCCACGAAGTGGCCGATGCGAGCTTTAGCCATCACCGGGATGCTAACAGCATCTAAAATTTCCTGAATTTTTGCAGGATCTGCCATGCGGGCAACCCCGCCTTCTTTTCGGATATCAGCCGGCACACGCTCCAAGGCCATTACCGCTACCGCTCCCGCTTTTTCCGCAATCTTGGCCTGCTCGTGATTAACCACGTCCATAATCACGCCGCCTTTGAGCATTTCCGCTAAGCCTGTCTTTAACCGCCGGTCCGTCATCCACTTCCTCCAAGGCGCCCTACGCACCTTTCAAAAATTACCTAAGCGGTTGTAAATACCGCAGCTTTTCTGACAACGCAAATGAGCTGGGCTTAAGGCAGAACCCCTTGATTTTTTTTGCTATTTCAACTACAAGGTGCAGACCCTTCTGGGGTCAGGAGTATGATGGAGACACGAACCCACGCGCCCGACCACCGTAATGCACTGCAAGTAAAATCTATTTTGGGGACGGAGTCTTTGAAAAAAGACCAGTTGGAGAAGATTCTCGACTGCGCTTTTTACTTTCGCTCGCTTCGGGATCAAGGCAAGCCTTTCCCCGCTACACTCGCCAACAAAAACACAATTCTGCTTTTCTTTGAAGCGAGCACGCGCACCCGTAGTTCCTTCGCTTTGGCCGCGAAAAACTTAGGGGGAAATACCGTGGCCCTTACTAAGGAAGCGAGCTCCACTTCTAAAGGCGAAACACTGTTGGACACGGCTCGTACCATAGAAGCCATGCGTCCGGACATTTTGGTTTTGCGCCACCCTTCCGCTGGGTCGCCTCATCACTTGGATAAACATTTAGGGATCCCGGTAATTAATGCAGGGGACGGTTTCCACGAACACCCTACTCAAGCCTTTCTCGATCTCATGACGATTCGTGAGTTCAAAGGCGAAATGAAAGGCCTAAAAGTTTTGATTGTCGGCGATATCGCCCACAGCCGCGTGGCTCGCTCGGATACTTATGCGCTTCAAACCATGGGCGCGGAGATCAGTGTATGCGGCCCTCCGACACTCATCCCGCCACAAATGGAGCGAATGAAGGTAAAAGTTTTTCACGATTTAGAACAAGCTGTCCAAGGCCAAGACGTCATTATCGTGTTGCGCGTGCAACTAGAGCGCCTCAATCCCGCGCAGAACCCTTCCCCTGGTGAGTACTCGCGCTTTTATGGAATCTCGGCAGCTATCGTCGAGAAATGTAAAAAAGATGTCCTCATTATGCATCCCGGTCCGGTAAACCGAGGCGTGGAGCTTTCTCCGGATGTGGCCGATGGACCGCATTCCGTGATTCTCAACCAAGTGGGAAATGGCGTTCTGGTTCGCATGGCGGTGTTGCATCTCTTAACGGGTGGCGAACCTTTAAAACTAAAGGAGGACCGATGAGCGCTGATTCTGAGTTAATCATTCGCGGCGGTAGAATCATCGATCCTAGCCAAAAGTTGGATCAGGTCGCCGACCTCTATATTCATAATGGCAAGGTGGAAGCCATCGAGGCTAAATTTCCCGCTAAGGGTTGTGAAGAAATTCGCGCTGATGGACTAGTGGTAACTCCGGGCTGGGTCGATATTCACACCCATTTACGTGACCCAGGTTTTTCTCATAAAGAAACCATTTCAAGCGGGGCGCTCGCCGCGGCAGCGGGCGGTTTTACTTCCGTGGCTTGCATGGCAAACACCCAACCGGTGAACGACAATCCTTTTGTGACAAGTTACATCTACCAAAAGGCTAGCGAATGCGCGGTAAACATCTACGCCATTGGTGCCATCACGCAAGGGCTTGAGGGAAAGCACCTCGCTCAGATCGGATCGATGTTCGAAGCGGGTATCGTCGGTATCTCTGATGATGGAAATACCGTCATGGACGCTTACATCATGAGAAAGGCTTTGGATTATTCGCGTCGCTTTAATTTAGTTGTCATTTCCCATGCGGAAGACACCTGTCTAAAAGGCAAAGGTGTGATGAACGAAGGGTACAATTCCACGCGTTTCGGTTTGCGCGGAAATCCTAAGGCGGCGGAAGAAGTCATCGTATCGCGGGATATCTTGTTAGCTGAATTGACGGGCGCCCGACTTCATATTGCGCACGTGAGTACGGCCGGTAGTGTGGCGCTTATTCGTGCCGCCAAGCAACGCGGAGTAAAAGTCACTGGCGAAGCCACTCCCCATCACCTGACCTTAACCGACGAGTCGGTTGGCGCCTACGATACCAACACCAAGGTCGCTCCTCCTTTACGGGAACAGGAAGATTGTGAAGCTCTCTTAGAAGGATTAAAAGAAGGCACGATTGATGCTCTTGCCACGGATCACGCGCCCCATTCGGTAACTGAAAAAGAAGTGGAATATGACGACGCCGCTTTCGGCATGGTGGGTCTGGAGACCGCTTTTCCGCTCTACTACCAGCTCCACACACAAAAAGGTCTTTCTCTACACCGTTTAGTCGAAGCGTTAACCGTCCGTCCCAGTGAGATCGTAGGCATACCCAAGGGCACGCTCAAAAAAGGCGTGGAAGGTGACGTCACCATCTTCGATCCTCAAAGGCGGTTTAAGATTGATAAGCGGCGCTTCAAGTCGAAGAGCCAGAACACTCCTTTCGATGGACGCGAGGTGCAGGGAGCAGTTGCCTATACCATTTCTGCAGGTAAGATTGTCTATCGATCGGAACTAGAAGGAGAGATCCCAAGACATGACTGATTGGCCATGCGCCCTTTACCTAGAGAACGGGCACCTTTTTCAGGGCCTCGGCTTTGGGGCACAATGCGCGTCCGGCGGCGAAGTGGTTTTCAATACCGGCATGTCGGGCTACCAGGAAATCTTCACCGACCCTTCTTACTACAAACAGATTGTTACGATGACTTACCCACATTTGGGTAATACCGGAATTAATCCCGAAGATATTGAATCAGACTCATTGCATTTAAGCGGTGTGGTGGCGCGCGAATATGTTTCCCGCCCGTCCAATTGGCGCTCGACTATGCCCCTTCATAAATATTTAGAAGATGCGGGAATTCCCGGCATTGCGGAAATTGACACTCGCGAGCTGACACGGATTTTACGAGATGAGGGCGCGCAAAGAGGCGTGGTTTTTCCAACGGCCGGTGCCGGCGATGCCACGAAACAGGGAAAAGAGCTTTTAAAGGACGTTGCCTCGATGGAAGGTTTAGAGCTCGTCAGTGCGGTAACGTGTAAGAAGGCTTACGAGTTTATGCCCGAACAAAAGGGCAAAAATGGTTTTGTGGTTTATGACTTTGGGACAAAGAAAAACATCCTAAGAAATATTAAAAAGCGCGGTTATCGGGTGCACGTGGTTCCTTATAATACGTCTAGCGCCGATGTCCTCGCGCTAAAGCCCAGCGCGGTCATGCTGTCTAATGGCCCAGGAGACCCGGGTGTCGTACCCGACTCTGTTCTCACGCAGATCCGCAACCTCGTTGGCAAAGTCCCTATGTTTGCTATTTGCATGGGGCACCAATTGCTTGCGCGAGCGCTTGGCGTGCCCACTTTTAAATTGAAATTTGGACATCACGGAATCAATCACCCTGTGAAGGATTTGCGCACGGGAGAGATTCTCATCACGTCTCAGAACCACGGATTCGCGGTGAGCCAAAAGGAGCTGGAAAAGCACAAGGACATTAAGTTAAGCCACATCAACTTGAATGACTTGACCGTACAAGGCTTTGTGTCGGAAAAATTAAAGATTCTTAGTGTGCAATTCCATCCCGAAGCCGGGCCCGGGCCGTCGGAAGGATCGTCGCTATTTGATGGTTTTGTGAAGGGCTTTTTGACATGACAAAGAAGAGTGCACCAGTAGCTCCGAAAGAAAAAACACCGACCGTCTCGTCCAATTCCACTTCAGGCTCGTCGGAAATTTTTTCTCCAGGTTTTGAAAGTCTAGTTCAAAGCGTTCTGGATAATGTAGACAAACAAACGCTCGAGCAGATGCGCAAAGATTTCCATACTCGATTGCGGATCACGCTGACTCAGCCCGATAGCAACGATCTCATCGAAGATCTTTGGGATTATTTTTACGATTGGTGTTTCTTTGAAAAGAATTTACCCGAAACTGTGAACCGCCTCCCAGTCCAGGAAAATAATACTTGGAAAACGATTAAGGGTAACAATCAGCGGGGCCTCTACCTTATCCAAAAGACCACTGATTCGGGCTTGAAACTTAAAGAGCTTTTTTCAGGTGAGACCTATCAGGTCAACAAAGAAGATAAGATGAACACGGTGGCATTCTCAAAGGGAGCCATTGTTGAGGCTCGTCTGGGAATTGAAGATCCCGACGCACCTAAGAAGAATTTTTTCTTTCTAAGAAAGCCCTGCCATCACCCAGAAGAAATTCATCCTTATATTCAGAAAAAAATAAAAGATTTTAAGAAGAGCAAAGACTTTTCGACGTACCAGAATTGGTTATGGTTACTGGTGGGAATGTATTTGAAACACAGGTTGTACACCCATCTTCCGATAGAAAAGATTTACGACGACAATAGTAGGATTTAAGTGCCCAAACGTACGGACATTAAGCGCATCCTTTTAATAGGATCGGGGCCTATTGTGATCGGCCAGGCATGTGAATTCGATTATTCTGGTACTCAAGCCTGTAAGACTCTCAAGCAAGAAGGTTATGAAGTCATTTTGGTGAACAGCAATCCTGCGACCATCATGACCGATCCCGAATTCGCTACGAAAACTTATATCGAGCCTCTCTCTGTAGAGTATTTGGAAGACATCATTAAAAGAGAAAAGCCTCAGGCGCTCCTTCCGACGATGGGTGGCCAAACCGCTCTGAACTTAGCGATGGCTTTGTCCGAGGCCGGCATTTTAAAAAAATATAACGTCGAAATGATCGGCGCCAATGAGAAGGCGATTGAAACGGCCGAAAGCCGAGCTGGTTTTAAGGGCGTCCTAGATCGCGTGCATGTGGATTATCCTCGCAGTGGGAATGCCCGCAACATGGAAGAGGCATCGCAAATTGCCCAGAAACTAGGTTTTCCTTGTGTCATTCGCCCCTCCTACACTTTAGGCGGCACGGGCGCGAGCATCGCTTATAACGTCGAGGAATTTGCCGAAGAATGCCAAAAAGGATTGGAAGCAAGTCCTATCAACGACGTGCTCATCGAAGAGTCAGTACTTGGCTGGAAAGAGTACGAGCTTGAAGTGATGAGGGACACCAAAGACAACGTTGTCATCGTTTGCTCCATTGAGAACTTAGATCCGATGGGGGTTCACACGGGAGACAGCATTACGGTTGCTCCCGCGCAAACTTTAACGGACCGCGAATACCAAAAGATGCGGGATGCCGCCATAGCTATTATGCGCGAAGTGGGCGTCGATACCGGCGGATCAAATATTCAGTTCGCGGTTAATCCTGAAACAGGCCGGCAAGTGGCCATCGAAATGAACCCTCGCGTCTCTAGAAGTTCCGCTCTTGCTTCAAAAGCCACGGGCTTTCCCATTGCAAAAATCGCCACAAAACTTGCCGTGGGTTACACGCTAGATGAGATCCGCAACGATATTACGAAAAAGACACCTTCTTGTTTTGAGCCGAGCATCGACTACGTAGTGACTAAGATCCCGCGCTTTGCGTTTGAAAAATTTCCTCGCTCCGATACCCGGCTTTCTCCTCAGATGCGATCTGTCGGCGAAGTGATGGCATTCGGAAGAACGTTTAAAGAGTCGCTGAATAAAGCGCTCCGCTCCCTGGAGATTCAACTGTGGGGTTTGGATCCGATCAAAGAACGTCGTAAGTTACGTTCGGGTGAGGCTTGGGTTGAAGGGGTACGAAACTACGTGCGAAATCCCAAGCCCGATCGGATTTTGTGGGTAGCTCAGGCTCTTAGAGAGGGCATCACAGCGGATGAATTAGCGGAAACCACCAAAATTGATCCGTGGTTCATTGATCAGATACAAGCGCTAATCACCATGGAGCGGGAGATTGGAAGCTGGGAGGGCCATCTTGCCGATTTACCGGAAGACCGTTTACGCCGATGGAAGCGAGCGGGTTTTTCTGACGCCGGTATCGCCCACTTCATGCAAAGCTCGGAGAAGCAGGTCCGTGCGCGGCGCTCACGATTAAAAATAGCTCCGGGTTATAAGATGGTCGATACCTGTGCGGCCGAGTTCGAGTCGACCACTCCTTATATGTATTCCACCTACGATGGAAAAAGTGACCCGGTCGCCGAATCGGGCAAAAAGAAGGTCATGATTTTAGGCGGCGGCCCCAACCGAATTGGTCAGGGAATTGAGTTTGATTACTGTTGCGTGCAAGCGGCAAAAGCCATTCGAGAAGAAGGCTACGAAGCCATCATGGTCAACTGCAACCCCGAAACGGTCAGCACCGACTACGATATCAGCGACAAACTTTACTTTGAGCCACTGTTTTTAGAAGACCTAATCCATGTCATCGACCGAGAAAAACCTCACGGTTTAGTTGTTCACTTTGGCGGACAGACTCCCTTAAATTTAAGCCGCCAACTTACCGAATATGATTATCCGATACTCGGAACCCCAAGTCGCGGAATTGAAATCGCGGAAGATCGAGACAAATTTCGCGCGCTTTGCCACAAATTGGATTTGCGCCAACCCGAAAGCAGCACGGTAAGTGATCGCTCTGCGGCACTGGCGGCCGCCGAAGCCTTAGGCTTTCCGCTTCTTGTCCGCCCCTCTTACGTTCTAGGCGGCAGAGGAATGGAAATTCTTTACAACAGTCGCGATTTTCAGCGCTGGGTTCTAAAAGACATTGAAATTTCACCCCAGGCTCCTCTTCTAATTGATCGTTTCCTTAAGAATGCCATCGAAGTTGATGTCGACGGTATTTTTGATGGTGAAGATTTATTAATCTGTGGAATTCTCGAACAGATTCATGAAGCCGGAGTTCACTCGGGAGATTCCGCCTGTACCTTACCGCCAATTACTCTCTCGGAAGATGTGCAAGAAGAGCTCACTCGCCAAACTAAAGTTTTAGCAAAAGAGCTTGGGGTACTTGGTCTAATCAATATTCAGTTTGCGATTGAAAATGGCGTCATTTTCATTCTTGAAGTTAATCCGCGGGCCTCGCGCACAGTACCTTTTTCCAGTAAGGCGCGCGGCGTGTCCTTCTCTGAGATTGCGATGAAGGTCATGCTGGGACGAAAATTAAAAGACTTAAATATTAAAGTCCCGCCGATGAACCGTGTGTTTGTAAAAGAATCAGTTTTCCCGTTCAAAAAATTCCCTAACACCGACATAATTCTTGGACCAGAGATGCGTTCCACCGGAGAAGTCATGGGTGGCGGTAAAACTTTCGGTGAGGCTTTTGCAAAAGCCATGGTGAGCTCGGGCTTTACCATTCCTCAATCGGGAAAAGTGTTTTTAAGCGTTCGTGACGCCGACAAGGAAGCCCTTGTCCCGATTGCGCGTGAGCTTACCGAATTGGGCTTTAAACTTTGCGGCACCCGAGGCACGGCTCGCTTTCTGCGCGAGCATAAATTGGAAGTCGAATTGGTCAACAAGGTGGATGAAGGGCGCCCGCATGTTGTCGACATGATCAAGAATAAGGACGTTCAATTAGTCATCAACACTTCCACACTAGGTGTTCATGAAGTGGGAGCAGCTTACGAATTGCGCCGTAACACCCTGATGCGTAATCTCTGCTACTTCACCACGATTCCCGCGGCTCGCGCCGGTACGCGCGCCATTGCGGAAATGAAACATACGGCGATTCATACTCAAGCGTTGCAGGACAATGATTCTAAAGTAAAATCAAAGGTTTATGCCGGAGTGCCCACGCCCCCACCTTCGCGAAAAAAAAGCGCCTTCGAAGCTAGTTCAAAATAGTTTTGCAAGATAGCAATCCCCTCTCATTTGAGGTAGTTACTTCCGGATATGGAAACTTTCCCGATTACAAAAGAAGGTCGAGCGAAGCTTGAAGCCGAGCTTAAGCAGTTGAAATCTAAAGCCCGTCCCGAAGTCATTCAGGAAATCGCGGTCGCGCGCGCGCATGGTGATCTTTCGGAGAATGCTGAGTACGACGCGGCAAAAGAAAAACAAGGTTTTATCGAAGGGCGAATCGCGGAGCTTGAAGACAAGCTTTCGCGTGCCGAAGTGATTGATCCTCGCGACATCAAAAGCGATCAAGTTAAGTTTGGCGCCAAAGTTATTCTCCTGGATATCGAGAATGACGAGAAAAAGAATTACCAACTTGTAGGAACAGAAGAAGCTGATGTGAAAGCGGGATTGCTCTCGATCCAAACTCCCGTAGCTAAAGCACTACTGAATCGAAAAGTAGGCGACACCGTTACCGTGAAAGTTCCTAAAGGTGAAATCGAGTACGAGATTCTAAGCATCAAGTATGAGTGAAGGAACGCTCTCCTCCTCGATCCAAAGTATCAAGGGCGTTGGCCCCAAACTAAGTAAACTTCTCGAAAAAAAGGGCATTAAAACTCTCGAAGATGCGCTTTATTTCGTGCCCCGCGCTTATGAAGACAGGCGCCGAATCCAAACCGTATCTCAATTAGTGCCAAATGTTGCCGCCACTCTTCGCGGGCGAGTGCTCGACTCTAAGAGTATTCGCCAACGGCGCGGACAAAGGTTTGAAGTCACCTTCGGGGACAAGACCGGTCAAATCCTTTTGGTTTGGTTTCACGCGTTTTCTTCTTTGGAAAAAGATTTTAGCGAAGGTAACGAGCTTCTCATTCATGGAGCTCTCACTTTATACGGTAGCCGGAAACAAATTGTTCACCCCGACTATGAGCTCATACGCGAGCTTGAGGGCGACAGGCCGCGCGTATCTTTAAATTTTGGTCGCATTGTTCCTATTTATTCCGAGACTGAAGGCCTCCACCAAAAGGCTCTGCGGCGAATTATGGGCCACACGGTTCGGACCTGCGAGCCTGAGCTAAAAGATGCTCTGCCCGAAGAGCTTCGCAAGCGCCTTAATTTTCCCACTCTTAAAAAGAGCTTCACGGATGTGCACTTTCCCGAAGATTTACCCACAGAGGCAGGGGCATTAAGTAAATCTTTACAGCGCATTATTTTCGAGGAGTTTTTTGTTCTCCAGTTAGGCCTTGGGCTAAATAAGCAAGAGCGCGCCAAAGTAAAAGGCATTCCCTTTCCAGACGATCAAAAGATAGTGGATAATTTCATCGGCCGCCTTCCCTTTGCTTTAACGCAAGATCAGAAAAAAGCCTTAGACCAAGTCGTTATTGATCTCGCTCGGCCTCGGCCCATGACCCGACTCATTCAAGGTGATGTCGGATCCGGTAAAACTGTCGTGGCGCTGGCGGCTGCGGCCATAGTGGCAAAGGCCGGTTACCAAGTGGCTTTCATGGTGCCCACGGAAATCTTAGCCATTCAACATTTTAAGACCGCAAGTCAATGGTTTGAGCCGTTGGGAATTCGGGTCTCTCTTTTCACGCAAGGACTTCCCAATAAAAAAGAGTTACTAAGAGAGATGAGTGAAGGAAAAGCCTCTGTCATCGTCGGTACACATGCGCTCTTTCAGCAAAAGATCGCGTTTGAAAAATTGGGCTTGGTCATCATCGACGAGCAGCATCGTTTCGGCGTGGAGCAAAGAACTCAACTATTACAAAAGGCGAACCCGACTCCTCACTTGATGATGACCACGGCAACGCCCATCCCCCGCACGCTTGCCTTAACGCTTTATGGGGATCTCGACTTAAGCGTCATTCGCGAAAAACCCGCTCACCGTAAGCCCATTCAAACGCGAATTATCCGCGCGGCCGACAGGCCTGCGCTATATCAGGAAATCCGCCGTACCGTAGATAGAGGGGAACAGGTCTACGTGATTTATCCCTTAGTTGAGGCGAGTGATAAATTAGAACTAAAATCCGCGACGGAAGAGTACCAACGGCTAAGTAGGGAAATTTTTCCCCAATACAAAATGGCTTTACTCCATGGACGGCTGGCCTCCGAAGAAAAAGAAGCGATTCTAAAAGCTTTCCGCGCCGGCGAGACCCAAGTCTTGGTTTCAACCACGGTTATTGAAGTCGGAATAGATGTGCCGCGCGCCACGCTCATGGCAATTGAGCACCCTGAGCGCCTAGGGCTTTCCCAACTTCACCAGTTGCGCGGCCGAGTCGGCCGAGGGGAAGCGGCCAGCCAGTGCTTGTTAGTCGCAGACTTTGAGGCAAGCCGCCGCCTTAAAGTCATGGTGGATACCGACGATGGATTTGAGATCGCTGAAGCGGACTTGCAGATACGTGGCCCAGGCGAATTCTTGGGCACGCAACAGTCGGGACTGCCAGGCTTTCGAGTGGGGCATTTGTTGCGAGACAGTTCGCTACTGGAATTGGCTAAGACGGAAGCCGAAAATATTTTGGCCAAAGACCCCGAATTAAAAGCTTCCGAGCATGCGGCTATTCGCAAATTGGTAGATAGTCGTTGGGGCTTTAAGATTAGTCGCTTACGGAGTGGGTGAGCTAGGTAGCCAGTTTATCCAAAACCCCTTGAACGATTTCAGTCGGGCCTTCCCAAGAAAATTTCGCCGCACGCTTTAGGCCTTCTGCGGACAAACGGTTTCGGTAAGTGGAATCCCCACAAAAACTCTCGATTGTGTCAACGATTCCCTCTTCATTGAGCTCCGGAAAATAGTAGCCCGCCTCTCCTACAATCTCCTTAAGCGAAGGCAAGGACGAAACTAGCACGGGCGTCCCACAGGCCATGGCTTCCAATGCCGGCAAACCAAAACCTTCATAGCGCGAGGGAAAAAGAAAGGCCTCGGCGCCAGAATAAAGAGCGGGCAATGCCGAATCATCCACACTGCCTAAAAAGTGAACGTTGGAGGAAGCTTGAGTCAAATCCGTTTTAGCAAACACTTGAGGAGACGCGCCTCCGACAAAAACAAAATGGGGATAGCCTTTGCCATCCATAATATGGGCCACTCTTAAAAGAAGTGGCAGGTTCTTTCGCGGATCTTCTGATCCCACGCAAAGAAAATAAGGAAAGTCGAGCTTGAAGCGCGCACGCACTTTGTTGATTTCTATTTCATCGATCGTGCTAAATTCCGAAGAGACACCGTTACCACTCACTACAATCTTTTCGGCCGGCACTTTTAAATATTCCTGAATTCGCTCTTTTGAAAATTCAGAAACCGTGAGAACTACTTGCGCCCGATCTACCAAAGGCGGAAGTAACGAGCGGTACCACGTCGCAAAACTTTGGGTAAAAGACTCAGGCACATCAAAGACCGCGCAATCGTGAAGCGTGACCGCATGGCAGGGATGAAAGACAGGACCGGTATTCGCTGGCGACCAAAGCACGCCTTGTCTGGTCTTATTTAATAGTAAGCTTTGCTCCCAGGCGTGTCCCAAAGCCCCTCGCGAAAGGCGAGAGGGTGAGACCAAGTTCACATTCCCTAAACGGGAAAGTACGGATTGGGCGTGACGTTGAACCCCGGTCAGGGGCGCGTGAGAAAAGCGTCCATTAACAAAAATAGGCTTCACGAGAAAGGAGAATGACTGAAGAGCAAAGAAGTGTCAGCGAGATATTTATTCGCCTAACGAGACTTTAATTCCCGGACCACAATGGTCTTGATAGGTCGCAGCCAAATTGTCTTTTAATTTCTCGTAGCCCTTCTCCGTCATCACGAGGACATCGTCATCGAGATCTTCAGAAGGGACCAAGTCGTCAGAGTACCGGGCACGGTCAACTGAAGTGTCGCAGTAGACCGCATAGGCCACCAACACTTGCTGGGGTTGACGAGCCGCCAGTGTCTCTGCAAAGGCTTCCTGTCCGTAGAAAAAAAGAAGAACGCCGCCAATAACGGCCAATATGAGTCTCATGAACCGCCTCCTACCCACGTACCGCAAGAACCGAACTAACAAGCCTATTATACGCCGCGCCAAAAGTCGCGTGCAAGCAAGAGCCGACCTCACGGGGAGTGCTTGTAATGATTTACGATCTGGGAGCGGATCTGTAAAAGAAAAAGACACAAATTGTGCCGGAAATGTCGCTGAAGTAAGCGGCTTTGTGTCGCCCCACCTAAAAAGGCAAAGCGTTCCTGCTAGTTCGCCCCCCACATTCCGAAGCTTATGCGTCATTAGCTTATTTGCCGATAACAATCTGAACCACCATGTCCACACAAGTCAGCCAACTTCAAAGCCGTGCCCAACAAACGATTTTTATCGTGCGTAGCGGCGCAGTTCCTAGTTCCCTAAAATTCCCTCCACAGTGGAATCATATTGAAGCGTCCACATTGGACCAGTTGGCGACCTCACTCCGTCAGGCGGAGAACAAGCGGCAATTAGCTTTAGTGATCGTGGGGGAAAGCGAATTCTCCACTACGCTTTCCGGGCTCTCCAAATTGGGTGGCCACCAAAGCCTTACCGATTTAGCTATTCTTGTGACCGCCCAAAACCCCAGTCAGTTCCTCAGACTCCACGCGGGTGTCCGCGAGCTTTTTGATGTGCTCACTCCTGCGCAGCTCAGCGAGGCACTAGAGTTTCAATTGCTCCGTGCCGTGCGCTGGCTCATGCAACGAAGTAAGCGCGAGAGCCGCAAAATTAACCAGGAAATGCTTGAGCGCCTGAACCACATTTTCATTACGCTCTCTTCAGAGCGAGATCAGAAACGATTATTAACCACCATTTTGGCGGAAGCGATTGGTCTTACCGGGGCCGAGCGGGGAAGCTTGTTTATGGCGGAAGAAGTTGATGGAGAAATGATTCTCCAACTGAAAATCTCCCAAGACATGGGAGCGCCTCCCTTAATTGAACCGATCAAAGAGAAGGCTACCGAAAATAGTATTTGTGGTTACGTCATGCTTACAGGCAAGGCCTTAAATATTCCCATCGGCGGCGGCTTACGACCCGCGCTCGCCATGCAATTTCAAAGAGCGACCGCCCAACAAGAAGAGTCGCACAAATCCATATTGGCCGTTCCGCTGAAAAATAGTGAGAACGAGATTATCGCCGTGCTTGAGCTAGTGAATAAAAAAGGCGAGAAGCGCCCTCAAGCGGCGCTAATCGACTCTTTTGATCCTGAGGACGAAAGTCTTATTTCTTCGTTTATCGCACAAGCGGCAATCTGCTTGGAAAACATGCAGCTCTACGCAGATATCCGCGAGGTGTTTGACGGATTTGTGAAAGCCAGCGTTACCGCGATCGAAGCGCGCGACCCGAGCACGGGCGGTCACTCCGAGCGCGTGGCCGACATGACAGTCGCGCTCGCCGACGCGACTTCGCGGACTGACAAAGGCATTTACCGCTCAGTGAAGTTTAAGCCAGAAGAAATTCAGGAGCTTGAGTACGCGGCCCTCTTACATGACGTCGGTAAGATCGGCGTACGCGAAGAAGTCTTAGTAAAAGCAAAGAAGCTCTACCCTTATCAGCTGGAAGCCATTGGCAACCGAATCCGTGTTTGCAAAGAAGCGCTTTATGTTCGCTCGATGGAAAAAGGCAAAAAAGGTGGCGCCTCGGATAAAGATTACCGGACCAAGTTGGCTGAGCTGGAAAACTTCTGGACGATTATTCAAGCCTCCAACGAGCCAACTGTTCTAAGAGAACAAATTGTTGAAGGGCTGGAAAAGATCCTAAGTTACGAATTAGAACTGACGGATGGTCACAAATTAAAACTCATCAACGAATCAGAGTACCGTGCGCTATCCGTACCCATCGGATCCCTAACAGAAGAAGAACGTTTGGAAGTAGAATCGCACGTACGTCATACCTACCAATTTCTTAAAATGATTCCCTGGACGAAAACCTTTCGCAATTTGCCGGACATCGCGCATGCGCATCATGAAAAACTAGATGGCTCGGGCTACCCACGAGGGTTGTTGTCTCATGAGATCCCGCTGCAATCGAAAATCATGACTATCGCCGATATTTACGATGCTTTAACCGCTTCCGACCGCTGGTATAAGGACGCTGTTCCGACTGAGAAAGCCTTGGATATCCTGGCGCAAGAAGTTAACTTAGGACAACTTGATCCCATACTTTTTGACATCTTCCTCGAAGCAAAAATCTACGAGATTCACACCAAAAAATTCCGCAAAGCTGGACAGCGCTAAATCCGCGAATAGGGAAAATTTTTCTCGGTCTTTTCTTTCCACTCTGTCAACGCATTGACATTTTCTTTGTCTCCGCTAAACTAAATATAAGCTTCCTTTTGTTTTCTTAATTCCCAACACAAGTATTCAAATCTAACGCTTGAACGGTTAGTCAAAGCCCCAAATACTTATGATCCCTCGTCTTTTAATTTGTGAACCTGATGCGTCATTGTCGGCAAAGATTCACGACGCTATAGGCGAAGCGCATCTATGGGTATTAGATTGTCAAACAAGAGAAGAGGCAGCGCTGCTTATGCAGAAGCAAGTCTTCCACTTGTGCCTCTGGCCAGTGAATGGCCCTTCTGACGTCGACGCACTTTTTGAGCTCAGACAAAAACGCTCTGAGCTATCCATTATTGCTATCAGCCATGACACCAATCCTGCTTTTGTCGTTCAGTGCATGCGCGCAGGGGCTACTGATTTCTGGTGCCGCTCTCACGATGTCGCGGAATTAGCCACCACCGTACAAAAAGTTTTATCGCGGATGTTACCTTCTGAGATGGCCGTAGAAGATTTGGGCCTTGATTTCGCCGAGCTTTCTGGTCGCCATCCGAAGATTCAAGAAATCTTTTCTCTCGTTGCGCGAGTGAAAGACACGGAATCCAATGTTTTGGTTACGGGGGAAAGCGGAACGGGTAAGGAACTAGTCGCGCGCGCCATTCATACGATGAGCCGAAGAAGCCGCCTGCCTTGGGTGGCGGTTAACTGTAGCGCGATTCCCGCGAATCTTTTGGAAAGCGAGCTTTTTGGACACGTGAAGGGCTCTTTCACGGGCGCCACCCAGAACCGGGTGGGCCGCTTTCAATTGGCAGGCGCTGGTACTCTTTTCTTGGATGAAATTGGCGAGCTATCGCTCGATCTTCAAGCGAAACTATTGCGCGCCATCCAGACAAAAGAATTTGAACCGGTGGGCAGCACCCAAAGCGTGTCGCTTAAGGCGCGGGTCATTGCGGCCACCAATCAGAACCTGGAAATTGCCGTCTCCGAAAAGCGCTTTAGAGAAGATCTTTTTTATCGTCTAAATGTGATTCCGATTTTTATGCCGCCTCTGCGCAGTCGAAAATCTGATATTCCGCTGCTAGTTCAGAAATTTTTACAAAAATATAACGAGCAAAATCAAAAAGGCGTGCGCGGTATCTCGGAAGATGCCATGCGATGCCTGATGCAGTACCACTGGCCAGGAAATATCCGCGAGCTGGAGAACCTGATTGAGCGTGTAGTGGTCCTTAAGGCAGATAACACGATTGTGGAGCTAAACGATTTTCCCGTAGGCTACTTCCGCCAGGTAAAACTCGACCGTTTCGTCGCCAATGTGGCCTTTCCTGAAGAAGGACTAAATTTTAATGAGGCGGTAAACGAGTTCGAAAATGAATTAATCCTTCAGGCGCTTCGTTGCACGGAAGGCAACAAGAACAAAGCGGCCTCACTCCTAAAGCTCAACCGCACCACACTCGTTGAGAAATTAAAGCGCAAAGGCTTGAGAATCGCAGGTTAAGGGGTGTCACTCAACTTTCCGGCCGAAAAGGTCGCGGGTACATGAGTGGCACTTTTCCGGCCGGAAAGTTGAGTGACACCTATTCGGTCTTCTTCGATTTGGCTTTGGCGCCATCATCCACAAAGTCACGGATAAAGCTCTTAAGCATATTGCTGCGGTTGGCACCGCTGACAAGGCTCTTAATATCCTCATATACCGTCGGATCGGCGATAAGGCCTCCGATGGTACCTTCGCCTGTTTCAATCTTTTTCAAAATGGATTCTAAGTGAGCCAACGATTTACCCAAGGTCGCTCCACCCCGCTCTTTTCTTAAGTCGGTGGTCAACACGTTGAGATTTTCCGCCGCTTTGCCCAGATTAACTAAAAGCTTTTCCACGTTTCCGCCCGGAACAAACTGCGATTCGAGACCCTTCATCACATTACCACCCTTAGTGAAGAGATCGCTTTCTTCAGTAGTCGTAATGAGGTCGCCATTTTTCAAAACCGGAGAATCAGGTGAGCCAATAGTGATTTCAAGATACTTATCCCCTAAAACGCCTTGGGTGCGAATGATAGCCGTAGAGTCCGCGCGAATCTGTTCTTGCACGCTTTTATTGATCGACATCAAGATATCGAGCTCCTTAGTCGGGCCGCCCTTGGGTAATTTGATATCCGAGACCACGCCAATTCTTAGTCCTGACAGGGTCACTTCCGAGCCTGCATGCAGTCCTTTGACGTGAGAGAATTTTCCCACCAAGGAATAGGTGGATCGAAACACCCCGGCGCCTCCGCCGACGCTAAAAATAACAAACAAAAATCCCAGGAATCCCACCAGGAGGAAGAGTCCCAGAATCAAATTGTTCATGACTCGCTTATCCATTTAGTCCGTCTCTCCGTGAATGAAACCCCGTACGGCTTCATCCTTCGTATTCTTGATATTCTCCGCGGTGTCTACCGCAATAATCTTTCCTTCTTTCAAGAAGGCCACCCGGTCACTTACCGCAAAAAGGCTGCTCATATCGTGAGTCACTAGCACCGAGGTCGCTCCTTTTCTTTGGAGCTTTAAAATAATATTCAAAATCTGTCTCGTATTGTACGGGTCCAAGCCGGTTGTGGGCTCATCGTACAAAATCACTTCCGGTTCCATAATAATGGCTCGAGCCACACCGACTCTTTTCTGCATGCCACCGCTTAAATCCGCAGGAAGTAAATTCTCACTTCCCTCAAGCCCCACCATCGCCAAGCTCTCAAGAACCTTGGCGTGGATTTGCTCCTCGCTTAGTTTCGTATGAGCACGCAGCGGATAAGCTAAATTTTCTTTCACGGTCAAACTGTCAAAAAGCGCTCCGTTTTGAAACGCGTAAGCAATTTTATTTCGCACCGGAATCAATTCTTCTTCTGAGAGCTTCACAACGTCTTTGTTGTGAAAATAAATATGTCCCTTGTCGGGCTTCTCCAATCCAATCAGGGACCGAAGCAAAACACTCTTTCCGGAACCGCTTCCCCCCATCAAGGTAAGAATCTCCCCCTTTTTAATGGTGAGATTGATCCCGCGATGGACAATCTTGTCCTCGAAGACCTTTTCTACCTTCTCAACTCGAATTAAATCCGCAGCAGCCATGGGTCTAGCTTCTCTCAAAAATCCAAAATAGTTTCGTCAGCACAAAATCAAAAACCGTAATCATGATGGAACTAATCACCACCGACTTTGTCGTAGCGGCGCCCACGCCCTGGGTACCACCTTTGGTGTTAACGCCAAAATAGCAAGAGGTCGTTCCTATGATGAGCGCAAAAAAGAAAGTCTTTAAAATCCCCAAGAGAAAATCATTGGGCGAAGACGCCACAATGGCTTGGTGAAAATAAAAAGTCGGGTTCAGATAAAGCTCGTATTTCGACAAAATCATCCCACCAAAAATGCCGACGAGATCAGCCATCACCGTCAGAAGGGGACACATGAGCAACAACGCTAACAGGCGGGGAATGACTAAACGCTTTACTGGATCAGTCCCCAAGGCGCGAATCGCATCAATTTGCTGAGTCACGCTCATTGAGCCTAGCTCTGCTGCAATGCCTGACCCGACTCGCCCGGCAATCATCAGGCAGGTCATGACAGGTCCCAACTCACGTAAAATGGAAAGTCCCACAACGCGTGGAACATAAATCTTTCCGCCAAATCGCTCTAGTCCGTAACCAAACTGGATAGACATCACAAAACCAATGGAGAGAGCGGTAATAAAAACAATGGAAAAAGACTTTACGCCGATGGCGTAGCATTGCTCGGCAAACAGATCTAAATAAAACGGGCGACGAAAAGCCGAGAGAATCGACGAATAAAGTAAATTCGCACCACCACCCAAAAATTCCAAAAAGCGGCCAAAACTCGACACCGAGTGTAGTCGCAAAAAATCTATCGCTTTAGTGGCGCTAATTTTTTCCATATTTAAAACTATTCACAAATCCCATGAACTGGCTCACGTCCGCCGAGGGAATTTCTCCTCGGCTCACTAAAGTGAAATCAAAAATACATTTGTCCTTGGACAAAACTACAATCTCGTAATGCACAGTCCGTCCTTCGAGCTGCGCAGCCAACGAAGAGTGCAAAGCCTTGGCTCCGTTGATCGTCAAATGCTCCTGCTTCTTGTAAACCTGCTTGCGGGTTCCCATCAAAAGCTCCCGCGTCAAAATTTGGAGATCGGCGTCTGGGTGCCTATCGCAGGAGCTCGTCATCGCCACCAAATTTCCCGAGGGCAATTGGTAAGCGTGTTCGTTTTCTCCCTGGCTATGATTTTTCCAAGAACTTGGTGCGACCAGATCGTAACCGTAAGCGTGTTTCACCTCTCGCTTTCCACTAAAACACGAGGGTAGAAGAGCCACCCAAATTAGCCCCAACCCAAAGTAAAACTTCCTGCTGCACCGCATAGTTATCTCTAGGACTTATCGGTATCTCGACGCAATAAGTCTAATCAAAATAATCCATATATTTCAATAATTTAATTATGTTCATGGGCTGTCTACTACTCCTTCCGTCGGGAACTTGGTTTGCGCCCAAGTGCCGGTATATAACCCGACGGTTATTGACAACTTTTGTTCCCAAAGTGCCCCTGTCCGTCGCTTTCTAAAAAGCCGGCTTTTTGAAAAACCAGCAGATTTGAGGGCTTACGTATTCCGAAGGTGTACGGCTTATCTGGCATCGCCTTGCAAACTTAGGCTGCGGCCGGGGAGGAGTATCGGTTCGGATTCGCGTGCTTGCGACTAAGTTTAAACTCTTCCCTATTTTTTAAGATCTGCTCAGCCCATCACTGAGCCGGGGCCATTTACGAAAAGATTTCTTTCTGAGAGAGGGCCCGTAGGATTGCGGGCGGGAAAGCCCAAGAAATCTTTTCACGATAATCTCCGTGAGGCACGGAGATAAAGAACTGTCCCTCGGGGACAGCCCTGAGCCAGGAGCCGCTACTCTCCTCGTTCAGGACCACTACTCCTCTCTCACCCATGGCCTGAAAGGGTCGTGGAAAATTGAGGCAGGTTCCGTGACACTCACGGGGCCTGCCTTATTTTTCGCCCAAGCAATATGAGAGACGGACAAAAACAACTCATTACTCTTCTTACCGAGAGCGAAGGCTCACCTCAAATTGCGGGAAATCTCGAGAATATTGAACTGATTGCCGAAGGCGGCATGGCACACATCTATCGCGCCAGACAAAAAACCCTCGATCGATTTGTCGTCATTAAACAACTTAAAAATCCAGAGCAGAACGAGCTCGCGGAACGTTTTCGCAGGGAAGCCCGCACCTTAGCCAGCGTGCTTCATCAAAACGTTGCGCACGTCTATGACTTTGTAGAGAACCCCTCTCATCACTACATTTTCATGGAATACATCAGCGGCGCGGATCTATCGGCTATTCTAAAACAAAGCGGAAAGCTTCCGCCCTTTGTCGCCGCGGCCATTCTTCTCGGTGTCGCACGAGGAGTAAGCGCGCTGCATGCGCATCAACTCATCCACCGTGATATTAAGCCGACAAATATCCGCGTAACGGATCGGGGACAAGTTAAGCTCATGGACTTAGGAATCGTTTATGATTCCAAAGCCGACGAACTGACTCGCCCAGGAGTTTTAGTTGGTTCGCGCTACTATCTCTCTCCAGAACAAGTCTTAGGGGAAAGTGTGGACGGACGCTCAGACCTCTTTCTGTTGGGTATTTGCTTGTATGAAATGCTCACGGGTACGCGGCCCTTCCAAGATCAGGGTAGAGAATCGGTGTTCCAACGTATCCGCGCAGGAAAATATACTCCCATAAGAAAAATGCGCTCCGCTGTTCCCCGTCAATTAGAAGCCATTGTGGATCGTTGTCTGAAAGCTTCACCGAGTGAGCGCTTTGGTTCCGCTATCGAGCTAGTGCAAGAATTAGAAAATTTCCTAGGCCCCTACCGGGTTAGTCAAACCAGCGATCTCATTCTGCGCTATTTGGATTCCGAGGCGCTACTCAACCCGACGATTCCCATTGTTGGCTCTTCTGTTTTTGAAACACAAAAATGGAAAGTCACGGTGAAGAAGATTGCTCTTGTCGCCGGTATTTTGCTAGCGGGAATGGCTGCCGGCTGGACAATCCATTCTCATTTTGGAAACGATCCCAAAACGCCTCCCACTTACCAAGCCCCCAAACAAATTCACTAACATTTTAACGTATGTTTGACGCAATGGCCCGAAGATCGCTTAAAAGCGCTCCATTCGCCTATTATCGCAGTTTCGTGATATCCTTTATTCCAGTTAGCAGTTATTGCAGTTACTAGAGCCGGTTTTAAAACTTATTTCCTGATCGCAGTAGAATTAAGTTTTAAAGCCGGCTCTTATTCAAGGAGCAACCATGTTGAAGGGCATGTGTAAGGGCATTAATTGCAAGAGTCTTGCGATCGCAGCAGCGGTGATGTTCGTGTACATATTCTTGTCCGACTTTCTGATTCACGGCTTTCTTTTGAAAGACGCGTATCAAGCGACGGCTACGTTATGGCGTCCAGAAGCGGAAATGCACGATCATATGTGTTGGATGATGATCGGTAAGGCCATGATCGCTATCTTCTTCACCGTGCTGTTCGCTAAAGGGTACGAGGGAACAGGAATGGGAGAAGGCGTTCGTTTCGGTCTTCTCATCGGCTTGTTCTCGTCAGGTGGTTGTTTCCTGCAATACGCGGTAAGTCCGATTCCCTCTTCCTTAATGTGGAGCTGGATCGTGTTGGGATTGATCCAATACATTATCGGCGGCATCGTGGTTTCCATGGTTTATAAGAAACCCGCGTTCTAATCCCTGTTTTTGCAAAAGGCCGGCCCCAACGGGTCGGCCTTTTTTTTTGCTCGGAAAAGGGATATGAACAACGCGATGTTTTTTAAGAAAGATAAGCCTTTAAGTCCAGAAGCGGTCGCAGATGTTCTATCGGAGATTGCCTACCCAGGCACCGATAAGGACTTAATTTCGCTGGGGTATGTGAGGGATCTGCAGGTAAGCGGGTCTAAGATTCGTCTAGAGCTCGCCGTACCCGGGCTGTCTGAGACCCATAAAGAGGAGCTCGTCACATATATAAAGGACGCGCTTCGCAAATTAAAGGGTGTGGAATTCGTGCACATTTCGCCAGTTGCGGAGGCCAAGCCTGCGGCAAATCACGGGCATAGTCACACTCAGGCAAAACCGAATCCCAATCAAGCTCAAGGCAGAATCTCCCTTCCCCGCATCCGCAATGTGATCGCAGTAGCTAGCGGCAAAGGCGGAGTCGGAAAAAGCACCGTTGCCGTAAGTCTAAGTCTCGCCCTTGCTCAAGAAGGAAAGCGAGTCGGATTGCTTGATGCAGATATTTACGGTCCGAGCTTACCCACCATGCTCGGGGTAAATTCTCGTCCCGCTCAAACCGAAGGCGGAAAAATCTTCCCCATCATAAAAGATAATCTCAAACTCATGTCGATGGGTTTCATGATTCCAGAAGGGCAGCCCGTCGTTTGGCGCGGTCCTATGGTTCACGGCGCGCTGACTCAATTTCTCACGCAAGTGGATTGGGGAGATTTGGATTATTTAATTGTCGACATGCCACCGGGCACCGGAGACGCGCAATTGACCATGAGTCAGACCGCTCCTCTATCGGGCGCTATTATTGTCACTACCCCGCAAGAAATTAGTCTTATCGACGCCCGTAAGGGACTAAAAATGTTTGAGAGTGTACAGGTTCCTATTTTAGGAATTGTGGAAAACATGTCTGGCTTCACGACACCTGACGGAAAATCTTATTCCATTTTCAAAACTGGTGGCGGCAAGAAATTAGCAGAAGAGTCTGGCACTCCTCTACTGGGTGTAATCCCACTAGACCCTTTGATCGCTGAAGGCGGAGACTCTGGAAAATCAGTTGTACTGGCACACCCTGAAAGTCCGGCAGCCCAAATTTATCGCAAGATGGCGAAAACCTTAATTGGGGACGATAAGGGTTCAAGGAAGAGTGACTTCCAGCCCTTAAGTCTACAGTGGCAGTAATGAATCCCGTAGCCCTTAGCCAAAAATCACAAGACACATTGGGAATCTCCTGGGAAGACGGCCACGAGTCGCAATACAATGTTCGTCACTTACGACTGGCTTGTCGGTGTGCCGGCTGTATCGATGAATGGACGCGCAAGCCTCTTATTAAGGAAGAAAATATTCCTCAAAATGTTCATCCCAAGAAAATAGAGACGGTAGGTCGCTACGCCTTAAATTTCCAATGGTCCGATGGGCACAACACTGGAATTTATACCTTTGATCACTTGCGCGGTCTTTGCGAGTGCCCGAAATGCAAACCGTAAATCTTCGGTCCGAATATTCAAAAGCAGAAAAAGACGGTGGCCTTTTTGATCTCAGCCATTGGGGCTGTGTGGAAATTGTTGGGGCTGACGCCGCCGATTTTCTCAATCGCATGACCACCTTGTCTTTTAAGAATCCCACTCCTGGTGAAGCCCGCGCCGGGGCCTTGCTCACCGGAAAGGGCGGACCCATCGCCATGGGATTTTTTGAAACTCTCGCTACCGATCATTTTTTCTTTTTTAGCGAGACGTGGAAAAAAGCGCTCGAGCATTTAGAGAAATTTCATTTTGCGGAAAAATTGGAGCTCAAACACAGGCCCGACTGGATAGTTATGGGCTGTTACAAACCCAATCTGGAGACAGACGCCAATAAACCGGGCTTAGTGAAACCTCTGGCGTGGGGAAATTTTTCTCTCTCTGCCTGGCAGGACCAAAAAATCGCAGGTTTAATTTGGATGCGAATGAAATCAGACCAAAAAGAGCCTTTCTTGAAAGGCACGGGCCTCTCCCTACTTAGTAGGGCGCTATTTAATTTTTTTAGGATTCGAGCCGGAATCCCTTCTGTGGGGACCGAGCTAGGAGACACTCATATAGTCCTTGAAGCCGACTTCGAATGGTTATTAGATCGTCAAAAGGGCTGCTACCCTGGCCAAGAAGTGGTTGAGCGCATTTTTACGTATGGTCAGGTAAATCAGAAAGTGTTTCAGGTGCTCGTTAGGAACGCCGCATCAAAAGTTCCCCTACCTTTATTTACTGAAGGTAAGCAAGCGGGTGAGCTGATAGCATACACAGAGGATCCTTCCCGTGAAGACGGAAAGGGTCTGGGGTTAGCTCTCATTCGGAGAGCGTTTTGGGAGACACCCACTTTCTCGCTGGCTCCCGAAGCAGCTGAAAAGGGCGAAGTGGAGATGGTGCGGGGAGCGGCAAGGGCATCGGCGAACTGACTTTTAAGATGAACAAGAGACAAGTCTTTTTATTTTTTTCCAGTCTTAAGCTTGCGGTCACTTGCATTCTCAGTTTGGCCGCGGTTTTAGGAATTGGCACTGTTCTCGAATCCCTATACGGCATGCGAGGCGCGCACCTGCTTGTCTACGGAACGTGGTGGTTTGGCGGCCTTCTCTTTCTATTAGGCACGAATGTTTTTTGCGCCGCTCTGTCGCGCTATCCTTGGAAGCGGCACCAAATCGGCTTTGTCGTTACTCACGCAGGAATTTTAGTCTTACTTTTTGGATCCTTTTTAACCCAACGGTTTGGTGTGGACGGAAACTTACCCATCGAGGAAAAGACCAGGGGTGGCTCGGTTCTCCTCACTGATTTACGTTTGATGGTGACCGACGAAGAAACAGGAGAGCGCCTTGCCTTTCCTGTTCCCGAGACGGGACGTGCCTCGGATGGCGATCTCATGCGGGTAGCCTTGTTCGACAAGTACTCAATTAACGTCGACAAATTTCTTCCTAGAGCCGTGTTAAAAAATAAGCGCACAGAGCCTCCCGTTCCTGGATTAGGAACGCCTTCGGTAGATGTTGAGCTCACCAGTTCTCGTTTTAAAGTGAATGAAACCTTGGAGAGCCGAAAAGCCCAAGGGCCCACGGAGTTTTCCTTAGGACCAGCTGTCCTAAGTTTTCAAAAATTATGGAACGCCAACGAAGAAAAAGATTTTCTAGAGTCCACTGAAGAAAAGAAAAGCAGTGAGAACGATAAAGGCATGCTGACCATCGTGTCCGACGGTCGCGAGTACCGTATTTCGCTACCCGATCTTCTTTCTGGCTGGCAGCCCCTGGGGGATTCTGGAAATTCGATTCGCGCGACGAAATATTATACTCATGCGGTTGTAGAAGGTAACGAGCTCGTCAATAAATCCCCTGAGCCAATTAATCCCGCTCTCTCTTTAGAAATAAAAAGTGCAGAAGGAAGTGTCGAATTACATACACTCTTCGCCAATTTTCCCCAATTTCCGACACTTCACAGAAGAAGCGCCCCCGCCAAAGTGATTAACCCAACTTTTCAATTGGCTCTTGCTGGAAAACCGGAAAGAGAAGAAATGGGTATTGTCGGCAAACAACGCGGCCAACTGCGCATTGCTCAAAGCGCAGACGATAAGAAACTTTTTTATAAGGTTTTCTCTAGAGAAGGGAAGCTCAACGCAAAGGGCGAGCTCACCGTGGGAGAAGCGATTCCCACGGGCTGGATGGACGCCAAACTGAAAGTGACCCATTGGGAACCCGCTTCTGTAGCCTCTTCAGAGCCTCATTATATAGATAAGGTCTCGGGGAACGATTCCCTCTTAAGCGCGGTTCATTTTTATATCGATAAGGGAGACCGGACTCCGGCATCCGAAAAAGAAGCCGATTGGCTCGTTTTAGGAGAGACGCGAAGAGTAGTGGTTAATAACCGGCGCCTCTTACTTGAACTCGGTAAAGAAACGCTCGAGCTACCTTTTAAATTGGAACTGCAAAAATTTAAAGTGGGCCGTGACCCCGGCACGAATAAAGCAGCCAGTTATGAAAGCACGGTTGTCCCCTTAGATGGCGACAAACCCTTGCCCGCTGTCCTAATCAGCATGAACGAGCCGCTACATTTTAAAGGCTATACTTTTTATCAGGCGAGCTACCAAGAAAGACCCGGCAAACCTCCCATTTCTGTTTTCTCAGTTAACCGCGATCCAGGACGCTGGGTGAAATACGCTGGCTCGATTCTTATCACCTTAGGTATCGCCATTATGTTTTATATGAATCCGCACTACTTGGGGATTATCCTCGGAAAGAAACGATCATGACCACCAAACGCATCTGGATTAGCTTCTTTGTATTCTTTTATTCTGCTTTTTATTCTAATTATGGATTCGCTGCGGGTTTTAATTGGGCGCCTCTATCCACCATGGCAGTACAAGAACGTGGCCGCATTAAACCCTTTGATACTTTTGCGGGTGAATCGGTTCAATTTATTACCGGTGGACGGAAGTGGAATGGCCAGGCCTCAGAGGAAACAGTATTTAGTTGGTTAGCCAACTATGAGCAGGGTTGGTCGAAAAACGAGTTTGTTTTAGTGGACCACAAGCCGCTTAAAGAAGCCGTAGGACTGGATCCCGATCGCAAATTCTTCGCCCCTTCAGAGCTCATGGAAAATGCCGCCTTGGGGAAAATGACCCAAGAGGCTTATCAAAAGCAAGGTACGGGCGAAGCTCCTTCCGCGATTGAAAAAAAGGCGATGGAAGTTAGCAATCGGTTGGGATTATTGCGGGCTATCGTCGGTGGAGCCGCATGGACGATGCTGCCCAATCCCGAAGGCCCTGAGTCCAGTTGGTTTTCCTTGTCCTCTTTAATGGGAGACCAGGAAAATCCGGTCCCCCCCTATCCGCCCGCGCAGTTGGAAAAACTTTCTAGCGACTTGCGAGACTTAGTGACTTCCTATGTGGAAGGACGCACCGAAGAATGGAATAAGACCATGGAGGAATTTGCGACCTTCGTGAGAAACGATCTCGCACCCAATTCCTATCCTTCTATTCAAAGTCTAGAGCGCGAAAAACATTATAATCATTTTCGCCCCTTTCGTTGGGCGTGGGTGGCTTACACGATCGCGTTTCTTCTGCTGCTCACCTTTATCTTCTCTAAAAATAAAGTGCTCGGGATCTTAAGCGGCGTCAGTGTTGCTACAGCGTTTGGGCTACACATATACGGTTTTGTGTTACGGGTTCTTATCTCCGGCCGCCCACCTGTGACGAATATGTATGAGTCGATCATCTGGGTAACCTTCGGCTGCGTCTTTTTTTCTCTTCTCATTTGGATTTTCTACAAGCAAGCGGTTATCCCCACGGCGGCATGCGTCTTTGCGATTGTAGGTTTGGTTCTCGCCGACAACCTGCCCTCAATCTTAGACCCAGCTATTAATCCCTTAGAGCCAGTGCTTCGCAGTAATTTCTGGCTCACGATTCACGTACTCACTATTACTTTGAGTTACGCAGCTTTTGCCTTATCGCTGTGCTTGGGAAATGTCGTCTTGGGAAATCATCTTTTTACGCCCACCCGAACCGATCGCATACAGACCTACTCCTTATATATGTATCGCGCGATGCAAATTGGCGTGCTCTTACTTGCGGCCGGAACGATTTTAGGTGGCGTATGGGCCGATTATTCCTGGGGTCGCTTCTGGGGATGGGATCCGAAAGAAGTGTGGGCTTTGGTCGCACTACTTTTGTATCTTGCCGTCTTGCACGGACGCTTCTCAGGCTGGTTGCGCGGCTTCGGTTTTGTCACGGCGACCGTCATGAGCTTCTTAGGCGTTCTGATGGCCTGGTATGGTGTTAACTTTGTCCTGGGTGCTGGCCTACATTCCTACGGATTTGGAACCGGCGGCACGGGATACGTCATCGCCTACATTCTCGCGCAACTGGGATTTGTCTTGGCCGCGTACCTCCACCACCGAAAGGCCGGAGGCGATACGGCGATCTTTCCCAAGGGCAATCGTTAGACTCCTTTACACTTTTTTCTGTGTTCTTCGGGAATACGGTGCGTAGGCTTGGGGTATAGGTTTTGCACCTCATTCGTGCGTGATTCCTAGTAAATGGTCCTATATTTTAATTAGCGTGTGGATTTCTGCGAGCTCGTTCGCCTATGATCTCACACGCAATTGCCGTTTCGGAACTTTCGCCGAAGTAAAATCGATTGTTAAGCACGATAATTTTCGTAATCCGAATAATGGACTCGCCGGCCCCGGGATGACAGCCGACAAAGGGCATAGTGCCAAATACCAAGAGCTCTTGGATGTTTATGACGATGTGTTTACTCATTCGCGCGATAAATATTTAGCAAGTCGTGAGGACTATCCGGAAATTGCTACGCGGCTGATGCATTGGGTTCCCATGGGACAAAGCCCTAGACCCGAAAACCTAAAGGCAGTAGCGGAGGTCATTGATTCCATGGCCCAATTAGAAAGCGGATGGGGATTAGGCGAACTGGTTAACCCGGATAAAGCAGCAGCGCGAAAAACTTGGCAGCCAGGTTTAGATCGATTGCACCGACTGGAAGACGACCCGAGAATCCCTTTAGCGGTTCAAGATTATGTGAAGAAATTACCCAAAGAAGTAGACCAATACTCGATCGGATCTATCGTCGCCACGATGAATCTCCTAAAGGAGATTGAAGAAAAGATGCTCGGCATTAATTCAGATCGGGCGCGCGAAGGACGATAGGGACTTGGCCTACGACTGGCGGAATTTTTCCCATAATAAAATCGGCCTCAAGGAGCGTCTCGGGAAATTTGACCCAAACTTCACGGACTCGTTTAAATTCCGCATCAAATCGTCCGCTATCTCGTTCGGCGACTTCTAATAAATATTCTAGCGTGCGACGAATGAGTACGACTCTAAAATCAGAAAGTGTCCAGACCTTTTGCCGCAACACTTCTTGCCACTCTGCGGGAGGCAACTCATCGGAGGAATGGGCGCGCAGCTGATCAAGAGTGATATCGAGATGGCGTTTCAAGACAGCCATACCATCTTCGGGAGAGAATAAGCGTGGCTCAATCCAACTCTGTGCTACAGCGCTTTCTTTTAAGATGTTGTGAGTTCCTTTTAGGGCTTCAGGATTCTTGGCAATACCCACACGAGCTTCCACGAATTGGCCGGGAAACCAGGCGTGGTGCCCCGTCTGCGTTGGCATCTTAAGATCGAGATCCCGTGCACACTGTTGAGAAGCTAGGGCCCCATTGATAGGCGCACCCAAATCCAAATAAATGACGACGTCTAGTTTTTGAAGTTCCGCGCCAAAGTGATCAAAATCCGACCGATCTTGGCCCTTTAGCGCACTTAATCTTTGCGGGCGAATAGCTGAACTTTTCTTATTTTCCTCACTTAGATTGCGAACCACACTTAAGGGATCTTCGTTGGGTTCCACACTTAAGTTGAGGCGATCCTTTAGGACGCCCCGTAACCAATCTTTCCATTCATCCGCATCGGGCCCCGCAAGTGCTTGGCGGCCTACGGGTGCCTGAACTTGACCTTGAGCCTCGATCGCTGGCGTTTGAGCTTTTGGTGACGACGGTAAACTAACTTTTGAAGTCGCTGCTAAAAGGTCTGCGACTTGTTTCTGCTTGGAGAGAATTTTCATAAACGCACTTGCGTTGAGCTCTAAAGCTTTAGTGAGGTTATGGGCGAGCTCTGTTCCCTCTTCGGGTAGAGCGCCGGTTAAATAGAAATGCGTCACCACATCGTAAGCGACTTCTCTTAAGAAGAGGGCCTCATGATTCGGCCAAAGCCTGTGATCTTCTGGGAGGTTTAAGGTGCGATTTTGATAGCGATCAAATTCATCCGTTTGCTCCGTGACGTAGGGAGAGACTTGGACTTCGTAGGTTTCCGCATCAATGCGCAATAAACACCGGTCAAATAGATTGTGCATTTCTTGGCGCATGCAAATTCCGTTTGTCACATCGTCTGTTTGATCTCCCATGTAAGGAATGATGTGAGGGGCTTCTAAGAGATCGACTAAGGGCAAACCAGTGACGGCGCAGCGGCTGCCATAAGCACCCAAAATAGTTTTTCTAAAGCGCGCCTGACCCGCGCGTTGAACGGTAGGAGCCACGCGACGTTGCCGTTCGTCGACATTTCCTTCGACATTAAAATTGTTAGTACGGATGCGAGAGGGATCAATGGCATGATTGCCATTGCCATTTCCGTTACCGAGTTTGGGTTTAGGAGGAGCTTGTAGCTGAATAGTTGTCGGCGACACTTCTTCAGTAGGAACTTCTTGAATCGACGCTTCTTCAATCGGAGTTTCTTCGACAGAAGGCGCGCCGGGAGGGCCACGGGCCTCCAGCGTTTCCACAATCGTCTCGTCAGCGATATTAGAGGACTCGGAAGACTCCTCTTCGACAGCTTCTACCGGCGGCTGCAGGGTGAGCGGAGTAGGAGGCGGAGCTACTGTCGTTCTATTGGCATCTTCGGGATTCCCTGTGTATTGGATGTGTGGAGAGAGGTCGGCTACCGCTTCCTGAATGTCTTGGCTGATTTGGCCAGGCGTCATCATTCTTTCGATTTCTGGCTTCCATGCATAATCCAATTCAATGCGCGCTTTAGCCTTATCTCTCGGAGCTTTAATCTTCCAGCAGTAGGCCGCGGCATGTTTGTGTTGGACGGTGCCAGCAGCCAAGAGGTCTGCAAGCGCTTGAGACGAAGCGCGGGTTAATATCCCGCGAAGTTGAGCCTGCTTAACCGGGGACAGAGTGTTGCTGTTATGAAGGTCCACAATCAAGTCCAGCGAATTCGTCAAGAGCGGCACAACCCGAGCCGCAGCCAAGACCGCTAGGTCTCGAATCGAACGGTCAGGATGGTTGCGCATGATCCGATCTAGCTCAGTGGCCTGCTCTGGAGACAGTTTTCGCTGGTTGCTCTTCCACTCATAAATCTGATCAATTTGCTCTTTCTCCATTGCCGCCAGAAGTTTTTGTTCATCCGGCGCACCTTCGATGATCCTTAATACCTCTACAAAGACCGCTGCACTCCTAGTTATCCAGCGCGGAATGATTAGGGGGCGCAGATGAGGGTATTTGTTTGTCTTCAGGTCCTCGAGAAAGCTAGTGCCATGCCCATTGTCGAGATCAAGGCTTGGTATTTGAACCAGGAAATCCGCGAGCCGTTGTCGTGTCGTATAATTACCTGACTGTTCTAAAGCGTAAATAAAATGGTCAATGGTCCAATGGCGAATGAACACGGGATCCAAGATATTGAGCGCCCCAAGATATATGCTTTCGTCGCCAGTTAAAAAGATTGGAATCACGCGCTCACTTAGGTCCATGAAACAGAGTCGAGAAAATGCAAAGAGGCTGGACGTATCATCGAGGGAAGAATCTAAACTCATGTCTTTTAGAAATTTGTGAAACGCCTCAGACTCAACGTGACGCTCGTTATCTGCTAACAGGATCGCGTGAGCTGCTGCTTGCAACGCCAGCATCTGGCGGGAAACCTCCCAGTCCTTCCCAGTGCCCAAAGTAAATCTTTCTTTCTGATGTTTTACGATTCTTTGAGCCAGTTCAATGGTCGACGGCAATGCTTTGGTGAAAGTCGTTCTTAAGAGGCTAGCTAAAACATTCGCGTCTGAATCATCGAGAAATTCGGAGCCATTGGTTAAGAACTTTCGATCTGACTCAGACAAAGTATCAAGATAAACCAAGATTCGATTGCGAATCTCTGCAGAGGTGTCGCGGTTTATTAAAATATCCCACGTAGCAGTGAGTGTTCTTAAATGGGCTGCGGCCTTATCTTTTTTCGGATCCCCGTCTAGAAGTTCAGCTTCAAGTTGGGCGAAATACTTATTCTCGATACCAATCGCTTCTGCATCTTCAAAAAAGGCAACCAAACGACCTTGAAGTTGTTCCGGAGTGATTCGTTTTTTTCCGGTAGCTTCCTTTTCCGCTTCTACAACGTTGCGGCGTTCCGAAAGCGCCTTCACAATTCGGACGGATCTCTCTTGAGCGTCCAGATAATTTTCTTGTTGATCGGCGCTAAAATCTTGGGCGGTTTCTTTACCCTCCAAGTTGAAATTTTTAAATCGAAGGGTGGACTCCCGAAGCGTTTTCAAGACTTCCCCTTCAGGAACCCCATTTATCAATTGGTACACTTCACGCAAGGTGTTCGCATAGCTTTGCACGACCTTTGCTACCGACGCTAGCTGCTCCTGGTAAGCTTTTATTGCTTGAATCAGAGCTTCCACGGTCTTTCGGCTTAATTTAGTTCCCTCCTTCGCCTCCACAAAAAGAGCTTCCATCGCCTCAGCGGGGAATTTCGCGCTCGGAACAAGGCTCAAAATGAGATCGTTTTTTCCGGTTTGAAGCTTGTCGCCCAACGCCACATGCAAATGCTTTGCGGTATTGCGCTCCTGAGTGCGAAAACCAAGAAAATTCTGATCGTGCTTTTCTCCAAACTCAATCATGAAGCCTTCGGCGCCCTTTTCTTCCGCTGTTTCTCGAGTGGCACGGCCGTACGCGAGGGAACACTTCTCAGGCTCGGCGAGGCATTGCTCTGCCGCACTGAGCATCGATTGGGCGAGGTGGGTAGTATGAAGGATTTCACTTCCCGCATCCTGCACGTCAGATTCAAAATCATCGATATGACCGATGAGGGAATAGTTCTTCGCCTGACCCCAGGGTCCAATGCCCTCAAGGAGCCGATTAAAATACTCGGCACGTCCCGAAAAGAGTGTCAGCGGTCTCATCATTTTTTTTGAGCCGTAGGAAGCAATGAAGGATGCTTTAAAGGGTGTGGGAATTTCATCAAGAAAAAGTTGATTCAGCTCGAGATCGTCTCTAAGGGAATGGTTACCGCTATCCGCCAAAGCACGTTCCTCTCCAAAAGGGAGAATAAATTGATTATTGTCGGAATGGTAAACCCAGGTGTAATAGGTACCTACAATACTGCGACGACTCTGAGGAACCACAAAAAATCTTAAGGGCTCGGAATGGGGTAAATGCTTTTCCTGATATTCTTTTACCGCCAATAACTTTTTAAGCGCGGGGGAAGTTGAAGGAGAGGGAGCCAACAATTCTGAAGCACGTCCCCCTACTGTCGCTTTGGTGTCCAGCAAGATTTCGGCTTTTGATTCTCCGTTAGATATGAATTTTGTGGGAAGACCCTGCTCAGCTAGAAAACGCCGCAAGATTACATCCACGACCGGGTTCTCCATGCTGTAGTTGGTCAGAATGTTGAGATTACTCAGCTTCGATAATATTTGTTGAAGCCGAACGACGTAGGAGTCTCGAGCCCTTCGCAAATCTACCGCTTGAATGAGCAGAGTTTGGACGGTGTCTTTTTCTAGCGCTATCACCTGATCTATCGCAGGAGTGTCTTCGAAGTTGAGTCCAAGAAGAAACCGAGCGACCGGTGTAGTTAGTGAGAGATTGGGAATTCTTGCTTCGATCTGAGCCAGGAATTTTTTCTCAAGTTGCTTAACGTGCTGGCCTTCTTTTTCTATTGCGTTCCTAACAAGATCCTTTGCGGGGCCGTCGGACCCGGACACAGCTATTTGCTTTTTTATTGCCTCATCGACAAAAGGGGAATCGCCAAGTACATCAACGATAGCGGCGACTGCGTCCTCATCTGTAAACTCGACTGGTCTATCCTCTCTAAATCTGGCATCTATTCCCGCCAACCGATTTAGCGTGGAAACATCCGGCGTCGTGGGAAGCGCCATCATCTGATTACCCTCACCTATATGCAATCTAAACTGGGTTGGGGTGAAAGGCGCGTGCTCCTTAAGAGAGGCCATAGCTTCTTTCCAACGCGGATCGGGGTGCTGCGCAGCCGGCATGCTGTTAGCGATGGCCGTCCAACCGGGCAGGTGTGCTTCATCCAGAGGTCTATCCTCCAATGTTCTGATCGCTTCCATTTCGAAGTCAGAGATTGCTGCCGTCCAGTTCACGGGAAGGGCCGTCAACATTAATAACGCCGTTGTAGCGCGTTCAAAATTGTCCTGATTTGGCTGAGCGAGCTTCTCACCGCCCGGGACGATTAGGGCCACTCGGTTTTCTAAAATGACATAAAAAGCCTCTACAGCTTTCTCTCTCGCCGGCCCCATAATGGGAATATTAAGGATACTCGCTCCCATATGGAGATGGGCATGCACCGCGGGTTTTCCATCGGGGAGATCCTTGAGTATGTATTCCACTGCCCACGTCGCTCCGCCGGGAAGAGGATCTTCAGAGGTCAGCATCACGCGCATGGGGTTATCTCGAGTGTCCTCAAAACCAATTCGAGTACCCTTTTTCAAAACGTAGTAAAAACCTTTGGTTATTTTTCGAAGATTCTCTAAGTCTTCTCGAATCGACCGAGTGTTGGCACGAAGCGTATCTAATTCGATCTGCTGAATATCTTTATTTGGTTCGTCCAGCATTCGCGAAATTTGCGCATTTATCGTCGAATAATAAGCATGGACCTCGTTGAGGTATTTTGCGGAACGATATTCCTTTCCTCCACCGGCACTTAAATCCTGTGTAGTTCCCACAAGCGTCGGCGGATCATCCGAGTAGAATTCTTTTTCGGGATAGAAATGGGCTACGTCATATTCCAACAGGCGCGCCATAGCCTCCGGATCATCCAAATGCAGAAAGAAATCGGTCGGTAGACAAATACCATCTTCAACAGAGAGTAGCGTGGGAGTTCTAAGAGAAATCAGGAGCAACGGATTATAGAACAGGCCAAACGGCTTTGCGTCCGGCGCTAATTTTCGATCATGGTATTTTTTTACTACGGCCCCGAGAGGTGTCGACGGATCCATTCCCAAGCGAATGCCTGGCACTTGCCTGTCCCCCCATTCGAGATTCACCATTTCCGTGGGCTCTCCGCTAATACGGGCGGACCACTTTGTCATATGTAAAATGACCTTTGTTATATCGGGAATTGTTTCATTGAAATGTGGTGGGCGAACGGGATTGAATTCAAGATAGGTTTGAAACAGGTGGCTGACGGCTACTCCTGATCTAGCTAAATTTCGTGCACTTTCTATTAAACGATCGAAACCGCCGGAAAAATCAAAATGGGAAGCACTTTGGGTTTCGATGTACTTTTGCCAGAAAAAATCTGACTCAAGTTCGAGCTTGCTACCCGTGATCTCTTCAAAGGCTCGGTTTACTTCCGGCTCCTTTGCAAAAACCTTGTCTATTTCTGTTAAGGCCTTCTCGAAGGCATCCGCAGAAACAGCCACCAATTGCGCGTAAGCCTTAAACCGCGCTACGGGATCGATAATGAGATCCATCCTCTGCGCAGTAGCAAACAAGATCTTACCGAGCTCATTTCCGTAGAGGGCCCGAGCGCGCGCTAAGGTGAAAACCCGCGTAAAGGCGGTTTTCTGTACCTCTCCACGGATGGGTCTAGATTCACCACGCTTAAATAACTCGATCGCGCATTCCGCCTGAGTCTCATCAACGTTAGTTGTTTCTCCATCTTTGTCGTGTTTGATAAGAGCAGCAGAACAAAAACTCGCTGTAACAAGACACACGAAAAGAATGTGGAGCCGCAGTGACATCTATATATTTTTCAGAGATTTAGGTGCGCACCCTAACAAATCGAGGGCCTTGGGATCAAGCACTATAAAAGAGAATTTAAAAGGTTGGGATCGCAGGGGAAAACGGGCAATTTAAGTGACAAAAAAGGGCATTTCAAACAGGCAGATGAGTGTGAGTGTGATAGTTGGCAAATTGGGTGAGAACCGCAAGCCAAGGTCTGACTCGCTCGCCGCCAAGTCGCGTGTCAGCCCAAGCGCCTAAACGCACACTATCGATACCCTTGATCAGACCAAAATCTTCTTTATCAAACACAGTTCGCTCGGTAAGCGCGGAAGCACAAGTTTTACAATGTGCTCCCCCTGCCGCGACATCAAAACTAAAAGGCGGCTCTAAAAGATTTCCGCAGCTCACACAATTTTCAAATTGGGGTCTTAGACCCAAGAGTTTTAAAAGCTTAAACCGGAAAATAAGCAGCAACACATCCACTCGCGCGGGAACAGCTTCTTTCTCCATAAGGGCAAGCGTTTGACCCAGCAAACTATAAACCCCGTGAACAATGTTGCCTTGGCTTAAAAGTTTTCGCACCCATTGCACACACTTTCCGGCTGCTACCGTTTTTTCTAGCTCCAATCGAAGCCCGGCAAAACTATTTAAGACGGAGAGTTCCAAAAGGTACGGCGTCTCTCTGGGATCGCCTCTTAAGAAAAGCTCATCGTGACAAAAAAGATCAAGCCCACCCACATAACGCCGTTTACTCCGCCTAGCTCCTTTTGCCAGCACGTTGATGATGCCAAAGTTTTGAGTCAGAAAATGAACGTAGAGATCCGATTCGCCGAAAGCACTTCGGCTAAGGACAATTCCTTTGGTCGTGGTTTTATATGCCATCGGTAGCCAAGGTCGGTCCTTCGAGAACCGTCGAGCGCTTCGAGCGTCGGGGACTTTGGCGTTTGAACTTTAGATAGAAGATCGCTCCGGAGCAGTTAAATAAAATAATATAAATTTGCATCAGCGTGCACAGCGTACTGCCCTGCTGGGGATTCGACACACCGGCTGAGGCGAATAAGGTGTAAAAAGCGACTTGCCCGACACCGATACCGCCGGGAAGAAGAGGAATGGCAGAAACGGTCATTCCTATTGGGACAACGAAAAAATAACCCGACAAAGGTAAATCAAGTCCCAAAGAGCGGCCATTGACGTAAAAAACAATTACCATCATCAAAACGTTAAGAGTGGAGAGCAAAATTGATTTCAAAATCTCCACCGGAAAGTGTCGGTACAAAGTCAAAGCGTCTAATACTTTGTGTACTATCTCGATACGCTTAAAACGATTTAGCAACTTATTAACGCCGGGAACTCTAAAGTGGTTCGACAGAAAAAAGAGAATAGCTCCTACTACGCAAGAGCCAGAAAATATCCACACAGTTAGGGCCAGGGCTTTGAGCGCGGGATGTTGATCCACCCAGGGGCGCGCGATAACTAAAGTCAAAGCGGCGCAAAAAACAATAACGGCCATGCCAATCGCGCGATCGAGCAACACCGTAAACACCGCACGTGTCCGCCTGTCGGGTTCTTCTCCGGCAACGTACCAAGCTTTAATGAGATCCCCACCGACGGAGCCCGGTAAGAGTGTATTAAAAAAATTCCCAATCATCGTAAGGGAAGCAATCACGCGAAAGCGCATCGAGAGCCCTTGAGTACGCGCCAAAATATACCAACGCAAAGTACAGCAGAGCGCCATGCCGGTGAGAAGCACCATACTGAAAACAAAATTTCTGGGATTAAAGAGCACTTCTTTTAGTGTGGTGAAATCCACCATCCGGGATCGCAGCACATAGACCACAAGGCCGAGACCGACTAAAATTTTTAAGAGCGTTTTGAGTTTCTCTCGCACCTTTGAGGGACTCCAGACTAAGGACGACCTAACCCCTTAATTGACTTAAGTTTTTGGTCGGTTTAAAGTCGGTTATATTGCCCTAATAGTAAAAAATCAAATTGAATAGGGCCAGACGCCCCGAGCCGAAAGAGGAGAGGCCATGCGAATTTGCGTAGTGGGTACTGGTTATGTAGGACTAGTTGCCGGCGCTTGTTTCTCTGACTCCGGTAATCATGTCACCTGCCTTGACGTGGACGCGAAGAAAATCAGCTCTCTTAAAGAAGGTAAGGTACCTATCTTTGAGCCTGGCTTAGATGAAATAATCCACCGCAACGTTAAAGCGCGACGCTTGTCTTTTACCACCGATGCCGAGACGGCTATCGGACCGGCGAAGGTGCTTTTTATCGCGGTGGGAACTCCTTCTTCAGAGGACGGCTCGCTTGATCTGAAATTTGTCTTAGGTGCCGCAAAAACGATTAAGGAACACCTCCACGGTAGCGCGGTCGTGGTTCTCAAGAGCACCGTACCTGTCGGCACCGCCGATAAAGTGCGCGATATTTTCAAAGGTTTTAAGCACACGATTGATATCGTCTCCAATCCGGAGTTCCTAAAAGAGGGAACCGCAATTGACGATTTTTTAAGACCTGAGCGCGTCGTTATCGGCACCGATACGGAAAACGGTAAGCGCGTCATGGGCGAGCTCTACGCTCCTTACTTGCGTTCCGGAAATCCGATCTTTTTCATGAGCAATCGCTCCGCTGAGCTTGCGAAGTATGCGGCGAATTCCTTTTTAGCGATGAAGATTTCCTTCATCAACGATCTCGCGATGCTTTCGGAAAAAACCAACGCAGATATTCGCGAAGTCAGAAACGTTCTCGTTACCGATTCCCGGATTGGTAAGAAATTCTTGTACCCCGGTTGTGGTTACGGCGGATCCTGCTTTCCAAAAGACGTCAAAGCTCTCATTAAGCTCGGAAAGGACTTCGACCACCCTCTAGAGATCTTTGAAGCCACCGAGAAGGTAAATGAGATCCAAAAGAAAGTTATCTTTAATAAGATGACTAAGCATTTTGGCAAAAGCTTGCGCAACAAGACTTTCGCCATTTGGGGCTTAGCTTTTAAGCCTATGACCGACGATATGCGCGAAGCGCCAAGTGTGGATTTGATTAATCTTCTGTTAGACGCGGGCGCGCACGTACGGACCTACGATCCTGTCGCCATGGAAGAAGCTAAAAAGATATTTGCTAATCGCATAGAGTACTTTAACGACGCTTACGAGACTGTTAAAGGCTGCGACGCCCTGGCCTTGATGACGGAATGGAACGAGTTCCGTTCGCCTGATTTCGACATGATTAAGAAAGATTTAAAAACTCCCGTGATCTTTGATGGTCGTAACCTTTATGAACCGCAGACGCTGCGCGCACACGGATTCCAATATTATTGCATCGGTACTCGGACAGCCGAATGAGCTTAAGTAGCCAAAATCTTCCCAAAGGGCGTTACCTCGTGACAGGGGCCGCTGGTTTTGTCGGCTCTCACGTTGCCGAGCGATTACACTCGTTGGGATGCGACGTTCTGGCCCTCGACAATTTAATCTCAGGTACCTGGGCCAACCTAGACGGGCTTCGCGGCAAACCTAACTTCAAAACTATTGAGCACGATATTAGCCAGCCGCTAAAACTGGACGGCGCACTAAAAGGGATTCTTCATCTGGCGTGTCCTGCGAGTCCCATTGACTATGCGAAATATCCTATTGAGACGCTTAAGACCGGCTCCTTTGGCAGCCACAACGTGCTCGAGCTCGCCCGTGAAAAGAAATGCCCTATTCTTTTAACCTCTACTTCAGAAGTTTATGGCGATCCTTTGGAACATCCGCAGAAAGAAGAATATTGGGGCAACGTAAATCCAATTGGCCCGCGAAGTTGTTACGACGAAGCGAAGCGCTACATGGAGGCCATCACTATGGCCTACCGCAACACCCATAAGGTAGCGACCCGGCTCGTCCGCATTTTTAATACTTATGGCCCACGCATGCGCGTTAACGACGGCAGAGTAGTACCTAACTTCAGCATGCAGGCGCTACAAAACCAAGACATCACGGTGTATGGGGACGGCAAACAAACGCGGAGTTTCTGTTATGTGGACGATCTCGTGGAAGGGATTTTACGTGCTTACCAGTCGGACTACGGCCTTCCCATTAACTTAGGAAACCCGGACGAGTTCACTGTTATTGATTTTGCCAAGATGGTAATTGAGAAAACCAAGTCTCGGTCCAAGATTCGCCATGTCGATTTACCCCAAGACGATCCCAAGCTTCGCCGCCCCGATATTTCCAAGGCCAAAGAGATTTTAGGCTGGGCTCCGCAAACTAAGCTTCGTCAGGGTCTAGACCTGGTTTTAGACTATTTTCGCTCCCAGCTTAAAAAGTAGGCGCCCCGCGTAACAACTCCCTAAGGCTCCCAGGTTATAATGACTTTTGTCTTACCTTTATAACGAATAAAAATTTTCTAGGCCGAATTCAAACCATAAAAAAACTGTTGGCGGGACTTCTATGGACAAGCGGAAATCCAAAGGGCGCGGCGGACGAGACAAACAAGATGAGAAAAAAGACATCATCATTGATCTCGCCAATTATCGGAAAAATAAGAATGAAGAGCGCATGCGAGAGTATGAACGCATCCTCTTTAACCGCATTTTAGGCGTCTACAGTTTTGCCGAGAAGACCGGACTTCACCACGTCGAAGTGGTCGATATCAGTTATAAGGGCATCATGTTCCGGGAAATTGCGCCGGAAGCGCCCTGTAACGTCGGCGATAAGATCGCTTTGCGCTTCTATTTCACACCAAGTTCCTACTTAAGACTCATCATGGAAGTAAAACGCACCAGTCCCTTTAAGGATGAGGAGCGAGATGGGGTCGAGTACGGATGTGAAGTTGATAAAAAGACCCGTTCTTATGAAGTTATCCACACCCTTGTGGATTTTATGCATAAGTACAGTGAAGTGGCGGTCCAGGATAATAACCCGCCCATGATCTGGTTCTAAGCTTAAGTCTTCTGCAATAAGAACTTAGCGAGCTCTTCGAATCCCCCGCCCTCAGGCTGATCGGTTAGGTACGAAGGTTTGTGCTCAAGCTGATCCCAAAACAATCTGATATTCGCGACTCCCACCGTCATAGTGAAATATTCAAACATTGGCTCATCGTTGGGAGAGTCTCCGACGTAAACGACGTCGCTTTTTTCTACACCCCTCTTCTCCCCTTCGCCTCTTAGTAAATACTCGCAGGCCGACCTCTTGTCGTAGCTGCCCTTCCAAAAATTAACATGAATGCTACTGAGCTTCGCCGTAATCCCCGGCTCTTTTTTCAGTTGCGCCAACACCCATTCCGCGTCTTTCTTATCTAACTGCGGACGTTGTTCCCAAATATCAATTGCACAATCATAGAGTCGGAACGGCTGATCCGTTGCCAGACGCAATTGAGGGCGTGCTTTTTTTAATTTTTCAAAGATAGCTAAAAGATCCGTGCGTGCCGTATCCGATGAAGGGGCTAAAGGCTGGAGTTTAATTCCATTGTCCTCGCGCATAAAAAGTCCCGCGCCGTTTTCAAAAATCATGGCGTGAATGGGCGATAAGCGCATTAAACAATCTGCCCACCCGGCAGGTCGTCCAGAGACGATAACCGTCCAATAGCCGGCTTCAGCTAGTTTTTCCAAATATTGATAAGTGGAGGCCATCAAACGCGGCCCGCGAGTTAAAGTACCGTCGAGATCCAAGAATAGAGCCTTAATACGCTCTTTAGGTAGGCTAGAAAGTTTTCTCATGTTCACCAGCTGTCGGACGACGAAGAGGAAGGTGGCGAACCGTGCCACTTGGGTTGGCTTTTTCTTTTGCAAGTCCGCCCATCACCGTATCAATCATCTTTTTAATAAACTCATCTCGGCTAAAGGCAAATAAATGACCGCGGCCCGAGCTATCAAACAATTTTTGAGTGCCCAAAAGCATTCCCCAAAGCATAAATACCACGCGCAACGCCTCGTCTTCATCCTCAATCGCCACTTCCTTTGATGCCATGAAAAACTCTTTGAGCTTATTCAAACTCACCAAGGTAACACTCATCAGACGAGTCAGCGTGGTCGCTTTAATCTGAACTTGTTTTAGTCCCTTGTAAGAAAAGGTAAGCATGTCAAAGTACTCACCATACACAGAATAAAAATCAAAAAACTCAATCGTGAGTTGATGAAGGGTTTCAGCGATGGGCGCGTCCTGGCTTTTTCGAATCCTGCGACCTAAATCGCGATCAAATTGCTTGGCACCCTTTAAGGCAAGCGCGGCAAAAATGTCTTCCTTGGATTCAAAGTAACGGTAGATAAGGCCGACTGAGATTTCCGCTCGGCGAGCGACGTCCTGCAAAGTAGTGCGGAGAAATCCCTTGCTTTCAAATTCGGTGCGAGCCGCTTCCAAAATCGCGTTGGAGCGCTGTAAGCGTTCGCGTTCTTTGCGTTCTTTTACGCCCATCTTTCCTTTTCTCTCGTCTTGGCTTAACCCGGCGACACCATAGTCAAATCGCTTTAGGGATTCAAGATAGCTTAAAAATCATTCAGTAAGTAAATCACGTTCAAAAACAAAATCCCTTTCACTAAATTGCTGAATTGACTCAATTTTTTTAAAATCTTAATAAAGACTCCTTGGAGAGAATCATGGACTTAGAAATCAAAAAAGACGGAACACCCAAATATAAGGATGTGTTTCAGCGCGCCAGCGATTTCACCCATGCGCGCGAAGCCAAAGCGACGGGAATGTTCCCCTACTTTCGCGAGATCCAGGGCGTCCATGGCAATAAAGTCATCTGCAAAGGTAAAGAGCTGATCATGATTGGCTCAAACAACTACCTGGGCCTCGCCCACGATCCACGCGTGATTGAAGCTTCCCAAGCAGCCACCAAGAAATACGGCGCTGGTTGTACCGGGTCGCGTTTTTTAAACGGCAACATGTCTATCCACGAGCAATTGGAACGCGAGCTCGCCGTTTTTCTAAAACGCGACGCTGTCATGCTCCACTCGACTGGTTTTTTCGTAAACTTAGGAACTCTTTCTACACTTTGCGACGCCGGAGATTACATAATTTGCGATCGTGAAAACCATGCGAGCATTATTGATGGTTGCCAGTTCTCTCGGGCTAAGACCGTTCCCTTCGCTCACAACTGTATAAAGACCTTAAGGCGCCGCCTGTCCCATTTACCCGAAGAGGGAGGCAAGCTGATCGTCGTGGACGGTGTCTATAGTATGTCGGGCGACATCGCCAACTTACCGTCGATAGTACAAGCAGCTCGGGAATTCGGTGCGCGGGTTTACGTCGATGAAGCGCATGCCTTGGGCGTGCTCGGACCGAACGGAGAAGGAACCGTTGCCCATTTCGGCTTGAATAAGGAAGTTGATTTAGTGATGGGCACCTTCTCAAAATCTTTAGGGTCCATGGGTGGATTTATCGCCGGTCCCGAATACGTAATTGATTTTCTTAAGCACACCACTCGCTGCATGATGTTTACCGCCTCACTGGCTCCGGCTGTAGTAGGCGGCGTGCTCAAAGCTTTGGAGCTAATGCAAGCAGAGCCCGAGCGCAGGGAACAACTTTGGAAAAACGTAAAAAAAATGCATGAAGGCTTTCGTTCTTTAGGATTTAAAATTGGCTCAACCCAAAGTCCGGTGATTCCCATTTTGGTCGGAAGCGAAGTAAACGCGTTCCGTTTCTCCCAAGCCCTATTCGACGCCGGTATTTTTACTACGCCCGCCGTTTACCCAGCGGTTAAATTTGGTCAGGCCATTGTGCGCACAAGTTACATGGCCACACACACAGATAGTGAGCTAAATTACGTGCTTGAGACGTTTAGACGCATCGCGAAAGAGCTTGGTATTTTCGAGGATGTCGCCTATACAGGGGGGGCTAACTCAATGAGGTCCACTCGATATGGCGGTTACGATTTTAAGATGTTCAACGCTGCGGGATCTGTGGAAGTTCGAACAGATACCGGAGCTGCTGTTCAAATCTGATCCTTATTATGTTCCTCCGTTCCCGGGCACAATCGTAAAATTGGTCGGCTCTAATTCGCCCTTTAAAAGTCATGGCGATGTTGTTTGTTTTATCGCCTATCAAATGGGCAAACCTGTCGGGCGAATAGCGGCGATCGAGAATCGCTCCCACAATAAATTTCATAACGATAAGGTTGGTTTTTTTGGCTTCTTTGATTTCATTGATAACTTTGAAGTCGCTTCGGCTCTTTACGACACCGCCAAGCAAGAGCTCTCGCAACGCGGACTAAACGTCATGCGCGGACCGTACAATCCTTCTATCAATGAAGAGACCGGTCTTTTGGTCGAAGGTTTTGAGAGCACTCCTTTTGTGATGATGCCTTACAACCCTCCTTACTATTCCGCGATGTATGAGAAGTTAGGACTTCATACGGCGCGCGATTTATACGCCTTTTACATTTCAGCGGACAGTGTTCCACCAGAGCGAGTGAAAAGAATCGTGGATCGCATTCAAAAACACACTGGGCTGACCATTAGACCAGTGGTGCTAAAGAAACTTGCCGAAGAGCTGCAAGTGATTCGCGACCTCTACAACTCCACGCTCTGCCGCAACTGGGGATATGTTCCCATTACAGCGGAAGACTTAGATTTTGCCGCAAAAGATCTAAAAGAAATCGTGGAACCTGAGATGTGCCTTATTGCCGAGAAGAACGGCATGCCGGTAGGATTTAGTCTCGCGGTACCGAACATCAACGAATTTTTAGCAAAGACCAAGAAATCCAATCGTGTAATGCGCGCGTTGAAATTTCTGTGGCAATTAAAAACCAGCCATCCCACCGAAGCTCGTTTAGCGGCGATGGGTGTGCATCCGGAATATCGGAATACCGGCATAGCGGCTCTTTTCTATTATGAGTCACTGGTGCGCGGAAAAAAGAGATACCGCGGTGGCGAGCTCTCCTGGGTAGAAGAAACCAATCACGAGTTAATTAAAAGTATTAAGGTGATGGGCGGAGAGAAATACAAAACTTACCGCATTTACGAGAGCGCGGCTCTCCAGTAATCATGCGTCTGTTACTTACAGGCTCTACGGGATTTTTGGGACGTAACCTACTCCTTCGATTGTTGGAAAATCCAAGGGGCTACGACAAAATATATCTCCCCATCCGTAACAGCCAAAAACTCATCGACCAACTCAAAGAAGAAGGTTACTCGACACTTCCGCGAAATATAGAAGTCATCAAGGGCGAAGCTCCCACATGGACCTTTGATCCCATTGAAGTGGACCATGTAGTGCACAGCGCGGGAGTACTCTTTGCCCCCAATCAAGCAGGTTATTTTGAGACCAATGTCGAGGGTACTTGTAATTTACTCGATCGCATTAGAGGGGCTTCGAAGATTTTAATTTTGTCCTCACAAGCCGCAACCGGACCGTGCGAATCAAACCAAGAATCTAAAAACGAAAAGGACGCCGACCATCCTGTAACTTGGTACGGACTATCCAAGCTCGAGATGGAAAAACAACTTAAAGAAAAGTATTCCCACCTTCCCTATCTTTGTTTGCGGCCGCCCATGGTTTTGGGCGCGCGTGATAGCGCAACCCTACCTCTATTCAAAATGGCCAAGCAACCTTTTCAATTTAAACCGGGCAAACAACACAAACATTATAGTTTTGTCGGGGTTGATGATTTAGTCGGCGCTATTCTTTCTTGCCTACAAAGCCAAACGGATTGGTCCACTTTGCCGTATCGGCATTTTTACGTCGCAAATCCGGGCACTATTACCGATAGCGATCTTATTTTGACCGCTGTTAAAGTTAGCGGCCGCCAACCTCGTCTCATACCGGTTCCTCAAGCGATTGTTCGAATGGCTTCGGAAGTCATTGATCGCATTCCTCCGTGGAGAAAAGCCGTGCCGACTTTAACAAGGGATCGCGCGCGAGAAATTTGGCCGGCCCGTTGGGTGGTTTCCTCGCAGGAATTTATGAAAACTTTTGGCTGGCGACCGCAAGAAAATCTAGAGAACGTTCTGGCTTCTACCTTCGCTTGGTACCACTCACACGGATTGATTTAGTCCTGCGGACAAATTTTGTCCGCTGTAAATTCTCTCCCAGGCAGGGAAACCCGAGGAACTGCCAAAAATTGTCTCTTGTTTCCAAGTACTTATCTGAATATAATGCGCCGTTCCCTAAAAATCGTTAAAACATAGCTGCAACGGAGATACTGGTGTTTCGTCCCAAACCCTCTCTCGACAAAAGTCTCGCTCTTAAACCCTTTGCCTTTCGTATTCGAGAAGGACATTTGGTTGGCCTCGCAGCCGATCCTCAAGAGGGTGCTCCTTGCGCAACCTGCGTAGAAAACTGGTTGAAGGATCGGAATTTAAAAGTCTCCGCCGTGAACGTAGCGGAGTTACCTCCTCTTCCCAAAAAAGCTTTGGCAAATCTCGTCTCGGAAAATTTACCGCACACGTATTATGAAGTGATGGATAACGGCACACAGAATCGTCTCGACTGTTTGGTGTTTCCGCATCCTCGCTGTCAATGTCGCAAGTCCGCGTACCATCCGCCCGCGACGATTCGCAAACAAACCAATTTAGTTCTTTCTCCCATTTTTCAATTGAAGTGCGTTCGTTACGGCACGCCCGACGGAAACTTGTGGTACTTCACGGCGATGGGACAATCCCCAGGTAGTTCTAAAATTGTCGCCGCTCATGCTGCGGATCCCGATAAAGAAACCGCTCGTTTTAAGACTCTCAACCGATGGTTGAAAAAAGTTAGCTTAATGGAGTTACAAGGGAGACTTCAGTCGGGTGAGGCGTTTGAGTCTCATGAGCTGATGACCGATGAAAGTTCTATTGTGGCATCCAAAGAAGAGCTGGACAGTTCAACGGAAGTTGCTGGTATTGGGAATTCCCAACAAGAAGCTATTTTGGACGGTCTACATACCGTTACCAAGCAGCGAGTGATTGAAGAATTCGCGCAAAAGGGCAAAAAGCCTATGCTCATTGTGGGCTCCAACCATTGGTTGCGCCAGCAAGTGCCTTTCTTTCTTAGTCAGCAATATGACTTGTACCTTCTCTTTTATCCGAACCAAAGTTTAAGTTGGGTGGTCGGGTTAATGGCAATTTCTCGTTTGAGTTTGACCGAGCCGCCTCATTTCTGTTTCGGATCAGATCGGGAAATTAAAAAGGCTTTGGAGAGTGCTATCTGCCAAATCCTACAGTTTTGTAGACCGATGGACTGGAAGAATCGTCATAAAAAAGATGGCGAGACCGAAGGCAAAAAGCACAAGCTCAGCCAGCTCATGTTGTGGTGGAACAACTGGGTTTATAAATGTCCCAAGATTAGCCTGAAAGATATTTTACAACTTGAGGCGTATCCAAACTCTTTGGATGCTTGGAAAGAGCACTTAAAAGAAATGGGCTCGACCTTGTCTATTATTAATATCAATAGCCCTTATATTCCGAGCCAGCTGAAAACGATTGTGAAATTGAATTTGGCGCCGGAAGATCGCAGTTACCCTGAGACGCCTAACGTCCGCGGCGTGGCGACGTGGAGTACCATGCGCCCGCATTTAGAGATGCAATAACTACAAATCGAAGGCAGCTTCCATTTCCTTGCGGATCGCCGCAACGGAAAAGCGTTCGCGCACGAGAGTCGAGGCTCTAGCTCCCATCTGTTTTCGTTCTTCGTTATCTTTCATCATCTTTTCAATGGCCAGAGCTAAATCCGCCCGATTTCCCTGTTCCACTAACAAACCTGTTTCCTGATGTTCGACGATATCAGTGACTCCCCCACAGTTGTAAGCGATAGAGGGCACTCCACAAGCGGCCGCTTCCACATAAACAATTCCAAATCCTTCCCCGCGCCATTTTCCATCCCACTTTCCAAAGCGAGAAGGCATTACAAATAAATCCGAGGAGTGATAAAGCGCCTTTAGAGCGGCGCGGTCTTTTACTGGGGGAACCAGATCCACATGAGAATCTAATTTTAGGGAACGCGCTAAGTTTTCTAAGCGCTCTTTATCTCCGCCTTCGCCTACAATTCGGTAGCGAAAATCCAGATGTGGAGATCGAGCTTTCAACAACGCCAAAGCATGTAGGGTATCGTCCTGCCCTTTGTACTTTTCTTGGGGATCTAGTCGCGCGACCGTGAGTAACTGAAAGGACTTTTTTGAATTGGTGGGAACTTGTTCATCCTCGTCAAAAAAAGAAGGCAATAAAGGGTGAATGATACGAATGCGCTCCGATTCAAAGCCTCTGTCTTTTAAAATTTTTTTCGTCCAGTGACTAATGGAAAAGATGGCATCCGCTCGGCGAAGCGCCCATTCGTCTTGAGGGTACAAATCCCCCCAACATTCCATCCCGTAAGCAATCACCCCAAACGGGATATGAGACCTTCTGGATAAGAAATAGGCTGCTGGAGCTAGGCACGCGTGGCTGGCAATAATCAGATCGGGCTTAAAACTGGGTATTGTTTTAAGAGCGCGCCAAATGAGATGTAAAGGAAAACGATTTGCGAGCTTTGCTCTTAGGCCGCTAACGGGCGACGGCACCCAATCAATTTTATAGGGTGCTTTAATTTGCGTCTTATCCGTGTTCTTCCGGGAAAGAGTCAGCGACAACACTTCTTCTTGGCCATAAGTTTCCGCGGCCAAGGTTAAGAGGTCATCTAAGTAATATTGAATACCGCCGTAATTTTCGAAGACGGAGTCGTGCTGTAGAAAAAGTAGTCGGGACACGCTCCGATTATATCAGGACTAGTTTTTGTAGACCTTGTGCTGCGGACGTCCGGCTAGGATTTGTTCTTTGCCCCAGTTAGTCACTTTTGCAAAGGCTTCGGATTTGATGAAAGCTTGGAAAGCCGCTTCATCGCTCCAGTCCGACACGATAAGGTACGAGTTATCCTCGTTAACATCCTTATAAAGCTGTGTCGCGCTGTGTCCTTGTCCTTTGGACATTGCCACGAGCACCTGCTGAAAAGCGCGCTCAAAAACAGGACCCTTACCAGGCAAGACTTTGTAATTCATTCCTACGGTTATCATGGGGGGTTCTGTACCTCCGTTTAGGCTCCTACGCAACTCCTTCTTAATGCGCGGGGTCCAGCCGTTTCTCGTTGGTTACGCGGCGCGTACGTAGCTATAATTAAAGGATATGCACAATGACAACCGCCGGAAGATTTCAAACTTCTTTGTCGAGCCCCGCTTTCAATTGCGCTATCTGGGATTCCTGTTGGGAAGCACATTAGTCCCCACGCTTATTTGCGCAGGAGTCCTCGCCTATTTCGTTCGGCAAAATTACATGCTGCTGATCAATTACGCGGCACTAGACCCGGAAATTACTTCGCTTCTACTTTGGGAGCTCAAATTTCTGTCGATCGTAATTGGCGTAACCTTTTTATGTTTTTTCGCGGCGATTTCGGTACTCGGTGTAGTGTTTTCCCATCGGATAGCCGGAGTTATTTACAACACACGCAAAACGTGTCGCGAAATCAGTACCGGAAAAAACACGGAACTGAAACTTCGCAATCGCGATGAATTTCAGGAACTGTCCACGGATTTCAATGCAATGTTACGCTCGCTAAAGGGCAATAAGTTAGGCCGCGCGGTTTAGCTCGAATACGGAGATTTCCCCTACAAATGAATGCACCTGGCATCAGAACGCTATTTCTTTGCTGTTTGTTCGCGCTAAGTTTTGTTGCGCGCGCGGAAGAGGGTGAGGAAGCGCCGGCTCAAGTGCCCGCTCCCCCGGCAGCAGAAGACACGCTGGCTCCGGAAAACCTTTACGAAGGCCCGCCTATTTCTGGGAAAAAAATCGAAGGGGTCGATGCTTCCGGTAACGCCCAGGATATGAAGGTACGCGTGCTTCGACACGTAATCGAGCGCATGCGCCGAATCGAAGAGCGTCTCAAAGCAAGTGACAAGCTCATTGCAGAGCTAAACGATCGGACCAAGCTCTTGCTATTGCATCAGCCGGTTAAGCCAGAAAACGTATTTTATATTCGCGGAAACTTATCGTTAATTTTCCCGAGACGCTCGACCTTTTCCATATCAACGGACACGGGCATTGGAATGCACGTGGGGTTTGGTCGTTACTTTGGAACCAAACACGTAATAGACGTGGGTTTCGATTGGGATTTTTACCCCGCTGTTAGCATGCAATACCGGTATCTCTTTCATATAAAAGTACCAAGCATCTTCATTGGTCCTATGCTGGGAATAAAAATGAAAATTGCCAGCGGACCATTGGATAATTTCATCACTGATCCCACTGTTCCGAAATCTACCTACTACATGGCCGGCTTACACGTCGGGTTTCCCGTTATTAACGCCGTTATTACGGGAGATGCGATGGCCATCTTTAATAGCCAATTCTCAATCGCCTTCATGGCGGGCTTGCAATTTATGCTTTAAGACGGCTTTTAGTGTGAATCCGCAACCAAGCGGCGAATCACTTTTCCCATCTCTTTAAAAAGTTCATGCGTCTCGCCGATAAGTTGCTTGCCCTCGTCGCCTGGGGATAGCGCCTTCCACCATTCTTGGGATCCTATCTTCGAATCCACCGGTTGTCCGGCCGCGACGTTTAACGCAGGAAAAAGTTTGCTGCTTAGCTCGCCCACTTTAGTGGCATGACTTGAAGAAAACGGCACCACTTTATCTTGGATATAAACTTGAAGCGGTCCCTCAATTTTAGGGGCCAGCTCGTCGCTTAATAGCTCTTCGCGCAACTCATCCATTCCACGATGGGTGATAAATTCTTCGTAGGAGAGATGATAATACTCAATCTGATCCGCCGTACGGGGCACATCAAAAGTAGGAAAAATAAACCATTTCAGACGCCACCGAATAAAAGACAAAGAAGGCACCTGGCGCGTGTGGAAAGGCTGGTGAAGATCCTCTATATAATGAAAAGCCCAGGCTAGAAACCGGTACCCCCAGTAAGGCTGGTTGTGGCGAAACATATCTTGGGAAATTTCCCAAAACAGTTGAGCCCGTGCGGGCGCTTCGCCCAAGGGAATCATGGGAATTTGGAAACTCATGATGGGCTCTTCCCAATGGTACTTTCCCGGAAAAAACATATGGCGAAAACCACCGCTTCCGGTGCCCGAACGCTTAGAAACATATTGCATGTCATCGTTCCAAAGCTCGGGATATTGGTCGGCTTCAAAAAGATTGGTATCAGGACCCCAATCGGGCTCGTCTGAATAGGTGGAAAGTATATTGTTTACAAAAACAATCCGACCCGCAGACTCATTTAGGTTAGTGGGAAAAGAATATCCTTTGTAGAGTTTGAGTTCCGTAAGAAAAGCCTCAATCGTTCTCGCTTGGACTCGAGAAAGACCCGTTCCTAAGGCTTCGGCGAGCGGGACGTACACGACGCTCGCCTCCGGAAGTACCATTTTCTTGAGCACGGCTTCTGTGATGAGATTGTGGCGGGCCCAACCGAATAAGGGGCTTACCCAAAGTAGTGCCGTAACATAAAAGATTTTGGAGCTTTGCATCGGGTTATCCTACCGGATTTGGCCAACCCGACAAGTCCGTTGCAGAATCGACAAGCGCGCAAGATTTTGTTTTATTAGGACGCCGGAAACGGAATATTAGCCGCAGTCACCGCTGTGCAGATAAATGAGGACACACCCTAAATGTTTGATGAAAAATACCCTGAAGTTGACCCCAACAAAAAAACCGCAAAAGACCGCTGGGAGGCTCATTATGCTGGGGAGGGATACCTCTTCGGCAAAGAACCCGTCGCGTTATTAAAGTCTCACTTGGGAGCTTTGAGAAAAGGCAAAGCCTTGGATGTCGGCATGGGGGAAGGAAGAAATGCCGTTTATCTAGCGGCCCACGGCTTTCAGGTTCAGGGAGTAGAGATTGCCCCCTCTGCTTTAAAAAAAGCGGGGAAGTTGGCGGAAGAAAAAAAAGTTACTGTCGATATTAAGCCGCAGAATCTAGATTTCTATCTCATGCCGTTGATGGGTTTCGATACCATTGTGATGACTTATTTCCGGCCCGTCTCCCGATTTTTTAGCGAATTGCGAAGAGGTCTTGCAGTCGGGGGAACTCTTTTAATCGAGGCGCACACGGTCGAGCACTTTAAAACCCAAAACCCACCCAACCCATATCTGGAGTTTGAAGACTGCTTCAAGCCCAATGAGCTGCTGCATAATCTAAAGGACCTTCAAATCCTCTATTATAAGGAGATGCCTGAGGGGAACAGCCACCTCGTGCAACTCATCGCGAAAAAAGTTAACAAGTAGCACCAGACGGCTCCGCGCCATTTAAGTTTTCTAAACCCGCGCTATACTTAGGATTCTGTCCTCTTTAAACACAAATATCGTGCAAACCGGGCGCATTACAGCATTTGATGGGATTCGCGGGTGCGCCGCCTTATCGGTTATTTTGTATCACTATTTCCAATGGGGAATGAATCCGCCCAGTGATGCTGTTACGCGATTCCTTTGTTATCTGACCCGTTGGGGATGGACGGGTGTAATTGTATTTTTTGTTCTGTCCGGGTTTTTAATTACCGATCTACTCTTCAAACGAGAAAAAGAGTCTCGTTTCTTTTCGAAATTCTACATCCGTAGAGCCTGTCGCATTCTACCGGCATATTTTTTCACCGTAGCCTTAGTGGCAATCGTCATCCCGCATTCGCTAAATTATGTCTTTTTGAGCTCCTTTTTCCTGGGCAATTTTTCTGATCTTTTCGGAGTAGTCGCCGTCTACGGACCATTGTGGTCAGTTTGTGTGGAAGAGCATTTTTACTTGGTATGGCCTTGGTTGGCCCACTATATTTCTCCCAAATTTTTACAGCTAATTTGTTTTGTGGTTTGTCTCATCAGTCCAACACTTCGAACGATGCAGCAAATCTATTCTTGGCAAGATGGGTTCTATACTTGGTATTGGATGGATTGTCTTGGCTGGGGGGCCTTACTCGCATTGTGGATACGGCGTTACCAGTCTGAAACGCTGATTCGCGGTCTCTTTGGGGTCACGGCTCTAATAGGCATTACCGCTCTTTTGGGAGGGGGATGGAATTTACTCAGTCGCAAGACCTTAGTGGGTTCCGCGTTGGGACCCACTCTAATTTCCCTTGGTACTGCCTGTGCCATTGCCTGGATCTATTTTCGGCCCCGCTCTTTACTCTCGCGTTTCCTCAATTGGAGTCCGCTACAAAATATCGGTAAGCTCAGCTACGGTCTTTATTTGTATCATTGCTTGTTCTTAGCGCCGGTGTTGTGGGCCTCATACCAAGTGGAGACTTATTTCTCGGCTGGTGTCCTAGCTATTTTGCGATTTGTCGTCGGATATTCGGGTAGCTACTTACTAGCATCTGTTTCTTATAAGTGGTTGGAAACCCCGTTTATTAACTTAAAAGATAAGTTAACAGGCTCTTGGCCAAGCTTTGAATTCTCTAAGGCAACCTAGGGAGCTTTACTAGGGTATTGATAAAAAAGATCCTCCGCGGGAAAAAAGAGCTTGGTTTGAATTTCGTTTTCCGCAAGTTGCTGCACGCTTTAAAAAAAAATCGGCCGGCCACATCCTCGGAAATTGTGACCGGCCTACCTACAGGAGTATACAAACTTATTTTTATTCAGATTTTTCAATACAGGAAAAGCCACTCTTTTCTAAATTGGCTTTCACCTGGTCTTGTACCTTCAAGCAATGGTCGGGCCCGGAGGTGGAATAGGCGATAACTTTCGCTTCGTTAAATCTAGTATATTTCAGTTCACATCCTGCACCATTCTGCTTGTTCTCTAAAATTCGCTCGTCGATCCCCAATTTGCATATGAGCTGCTTGCTCGCGCTTTCCACACCGGGCGCCTTCCCAGCATTTTGGTTTGCGGGGCTAGCTGCCTCCGCAACTTTAGACGCGTCTTTAGGCGTGGACACTGTGTCCACGCTTTTTTTTCCGGAGCAGCCTGGCGTAAGCATCAAGACACTAAAAACAAAAAGTACACCTTGAAGCTTAATGATTATCCCAGAGCTTTTCGGTGCATCTACTTCGTGCTGAGTCGTCCAAACATCCCAACTGATTACTCCACCTTCACTGGCCGCCCCCCCACATCTTACGATAATCTTTCCAGTGTAAGTTAATCCCATTTGCCAAAACAGTCCCAACTCGTCGCAATAGGTGCGCACAGAATGAATTCCATCGGTTTGACCACCTAAACTTTCGCGACAATTGTCACGGATCTCAGTTTTTCCCTTCAAAAATTCGGAATGCCACTGCTCATATGTTTTCTTCATCCCTGGTACCCCATAGCGCCATGGTAGCAGAGCAGAGCTGTCAGAAAAATTACGGGAAGATTACGATATTGTAATTTAGGAATCCGTTGAGGAGGTACTTTGGCCGGGAAAGGAAAGACGAACGCGGGTGCCAGTTTGAAGGCTACTTTCAATTCCCACCTCTCCTCCATGGATGGAGGCAATACTCTTAACAATAGCTAACCCTAGCCCGCTTCCTCCAGAACCTGTCGATCGTGACGCGTCTACCCTATAGAACCGGTCAAAAATAAATGGGACATGCTCACTGGAAATACCCACCCCTGAATCGCTAATTGCAATTTCGATCTGCTCGTCCTTCTTTGCCGCGCTAATCACAATTTTACCCGGACTTGGCGTGTTCTTAATCGCATTGGAAAGTAGGTTGCCGATGGCTCGTTGAAAAAGAATGCGCTCTACATTGAGCGTGAGCTGCGGATCGACTGCCAGAGAGCAAGTAATTCCCTTCTCACTGGCCGCGGGTTCGTAAAACTCCAACGTAATGGCTAGCTCTTTTCGGAGATTGATTTTTTCTCTAGATAATTCAATCTGCGGATTTTCCGCATGTGCCAAGAAGAGTAAAGAATCAATGATATGGCAAATTCTTCCGCATTCCTCCAGACACGATCCAATGGAGTTTTTGTAGTATTCGGAGTCGCGCTCCTTGCCCAAGGTCACTTGGAGCTCGCCTGATATGTTGTTGATGGGAGTTCGCAGCTCGTGAGCAATGTCCGCCGAGAATCGCTGGAGTTGATCGAAATAAGTGCGGAGCCTATCCAACATGGCATTAAAGGTCTTTCCCAACCGAGCCAGTTCGTCCGGCATTTCCGCGGGATGCATTCGTTCGTCCAAATTGGACGAATTAATCCGGGCAGCAGTTTTCTCCATTTCTTGGATCGGGCGCAAACCCCGGCGCGCCACTTGCAAACAAATTAACATCGAGCCCACGAAACCTATGAACAACACAAAAATCAATCGGTTCCGGTACTCGTCCAAAAGCAAACTCTCTTCTGTTCTATCCAATGCGATAATAGCGGAATATTTGTCGTTACCAACATCCCAATTGGAAATCAGAATTCGAAAGACTCGGTCTCTTAAAGGTACCAGCTTAGAAGATAGTTGAGAGGATGCACGCAAGGTCGAAAATTTCTTTCGACCAAACGCTTTAAAGATCCATTCTCCTCCATGCGACTGACTAATAAGTCTGTCATTTTTTAGAACTCGGACAAAAAACACCTCAGAAGTTCTTGGAGGCCATTCTTTTTCAATTCGAAGACGTAAGTCGTCAATTTGGTGGTTTATAGTCAGCGAGTGGAGAACGCCAAAACGAAACTTAAAAAACTTTTCGTCTCGATATTCCAGGGCGTGGGACAACGACCAATAAAGATATACCGTCACGATGAGTAACAGCCCAATGAAAGAAACTGAATAGGCGACCGTCATGCGAGAAGTAAGAGAGGTCTTTCTCTTCAGAAACATTCCGCGTCACCTTCAGTAGCTTCGCTCAGCACATACCCCATGCCACGGACGGTGTGTATGAGTTTGGGAAGCGAGGGCAATTCCACCTTAGTTCGAAGGCGCCTAATATGGACATCAACCACATTGGTGTCACTATCGAAATTCATATCCCAAACCTGATCGGCGATGATGGCTCGCGAAAGGATCTCTCCTTTTCTACGTGCCAGCAGCGCTAAAAGCTGAAATTCTTTCGGCGTGAGATCAATTCTTTGCCCTCCTCGGCTCACTCGATGATGAACCAAATCGATTCGGAGATCTCCGATCTCAACAGACTCGGTGTGACGAGCTGGGCCTCGACGCAATAAAGTCCGAACCTGCGCAATCAGTTCCGTAAATGAGAACGGCTTTACAAGGTAAGCGTCGCCCCCGAGCTCCAATCCTTTGATTCGATCCGTTAGGGTATCTCGTGCGGTAAGAAAGAGAGCGAGGGTCTGATTACCTGCTCGCCGAAGCTCGGAAATCAGCGACCACCCATCTCGCTTCGGCAACATGACGTCTAAAATTATGAGATCATATCTGCCTTCCAAAGCCGCATGTAGGCCGTCCTCGCCATCGTAAGCCACGTCGACGACAAATCCGTTCTCTGTTAAGCCTCGTTGGAGATAGGATACGGTTTTTATTTCGTCTTCGATGAGCAGTAGCTTCATTTATTAATGTCTCGGACTTCGACTTCCTATTTTGGGAACATAACAATCTTTTTTAAGAGGGGAAAGGGCGGGAAAGGCGACTGCCTAGATGCGCTAATTCATTCAGAATGTTATGGCTGTTCAGGGAATAAGGACGGTGAAGAAATTAGACAGTTGCTTCGAGAGGAGAAATGGGGGATTTGAGCTTTTTCTCATTTTTCAGCTGCGCATCAATCCAGGCATATAGCCTCGTCATTCCTTCGCGCAGCTCTTGAGTGGGCTGCCAATGAAGCTTTTCCTGAATGAGAGTGTTATCAGAATTTCTACCCCGCACACCGAGAGGACCGGGGATAAAACGAATTTTAAGTTTCTTACCCGAAATATCGATCACCATTTGGGTAAAGTCCTTAATGGAAATTCTTTCGGTAGAGCCAATATTCACAGGACCCTTGAAATTTGATTCCACTAAGCGGCGAATACCTTCCAAGCACTCGTCGATATAGAGAAACGAACGGGTCTGCGAGCCATCGCCCCAAACTTCGATTTCTCCGCCCGAAGGCGTCTCGGCCACCTTACGACAAATAGCCGCAGGCGCCTTCTCCCGTCCCCCTTTCCACGTACCTTCTTCGCCAAAAATGTTGTGGAAACGGGCAATGCGCACTTCTAGACCAAAATTTCTCGCATAGCTCAGATAAAGTCGCTCGCTAAAAAGTTTTTCCCAACCGTACTCACTGTCAGGAGCTGCTGGATAAGCTGATGCCTCTGCGCAATTAGGGTTCTCGGGGTCGAGCTGGTTATATTCGGGATAAATACAGGCGGAAGAGGAGTAGAAAACTTTCTTCACTCGCGCTTGGTGAACACGCTCGACGACGTTTAAGTTAATTAAAGCCGAATTGCGCATGAGAACCGCGTCGTGATCCCCACTAAAGATGTAAGCCGCTCCTCCCATATCCGCAGCCAATTGATAGACCTCGTGAATGGACTCATCGATAGCCGAAACGCAGACATTTTCGTTTCGTAAATCCCCCAAAATGAAATCGTCAGCGGCGCTGGCGCTAAAGGAGGGATGTTTACTATCTACACCCCGTACCCAATAACCTTCTTTTTTTAGACGTTTTACTAAATGAGCGCCGATAAAACCGCCGGCCCCGCAGACCACCGCTTTTTTCATATGGCTCCTGAAACAGAATGGGAAAGGATTTTAAGGAAGCTACTTAAAGCTTATCACGCCGACAGACTCAGACAGGTAGCGTCATTTTATTCGTGTGTAAGGACAATGAATTGACCATTGTCCTAGGCACCGGCAAGATCAAAGCAATGAAATTAAAACATCTGGTTGGGGTCGCTTTTGTGTCTGTTTTATTCTTGGGGGCGTCGTCCAAGAAACCCGCCGCTGCGGAAAAAGGCCCGATTACGGCGGATCCTTCCAACTGTGATGCGATCAAAAAACAGATTTGTACGATGGAGTACCGCCCGTTTCGGTGTACCGCTAGGTGGGACAACGGATCCCCGGAGCCGACACCTATCGACGTTCGCGGGGGTAACCCGTGTGAGGCCAGAAACCGTCTCGATCATGAGCTATGCCTCAAAGGAATTTTTGGTAGTAAACGCACGCAATTGGAGTCCAGCAAAAAACTCACTATCCAGTGTACTCCTCAATAACCTGAGGGCCGAAATCTTTTAGCATTCGAGCCAAGTTCCCGAAGGAAGTAGACCGAGGATTCTTCAGCATTGCTTGCATATCCGTCACTGCCCAGCACTCGCGAGTCATCTAGAAAAGCAGGCTGCTGTTCATTTGCAAAAGCGTTTCCGCTGAAAAGAAATAAAAAGGCAACAAAGAATCCCAAAACAAATTTCATTTTTTCCCCCAAGGTCCCAAACCGAAAGAGAAAAATACTACATTCCCATTCCACCGTCTACGACGATGACTTGTCCCGTGATGTAATTGCTTTCGGAAGAGGCCAAAAAGACAACGGCGTGAGCAATTTCTTCCGGTTTAGCGACTCGGCCTAAGGGAATTTGTTTTAAAATTTCTTCCCGCTGAAGATCGGTAAGCGCTTCCGTCATTTCCGTTTCAATAAATCCGGGTGCTACGGCATTCACGCGAATATTTCGCGACGCTAATTCTTTGGCCATCGATTTGGTCATCCCGATGAGCCCCGCTTTGGAAGCACAATATGCCGCCTGACCAGGGTTTCCGATGATACCGACGATAGAACTCAAATTCACGATGCTACCTTTACGGGCTTTCATCATGCCCCGGCTTACTGCCTGGGCCATCAGGAAGGCGCCTCGCAAATTGGTATTCAAAACAGCATCCCAATCTTCCACAGAATAGCGCATGAGTAAGCCGTCTTTGGCGATTCCAGAATTATTCACAAGGACTGTGATGGTTTTATCTTTTACCTTTTCTAGGCCCGATTTAATTGAAGCCGGGTCGGACACGTCAAATTGCAAAGCCATGGCTTTACCACCAGCCTTGGTGATTTCTTCGCAGACTTTGCGAGCGGAGTCTTCGCTCTTTACATAATTCACGATGACTTCTGCACCCGCTTTTCCCAAAGCCAGAGCGCAAGATTTACCAATACCCCGGGACCCGCCCGTCACTAATGCTACTTCGCCTCGCAAGTCCATCTCATGCTCCTTTTAGGTAAGCTTCTAAAGCTTTCACGCCTTCGGCGCCCTCAACACTAAAGCTCTTTGCCTCTTCGGAAATTCTTTTCAGTAGGCCACTTAAGACTCGTCCCGGCCCTGGCTCCACAAAAGCGGTTACTCCGTCCTTTAATAAGGTGTCCACACAACCTGTCCAGAGAACAGGATGGTCAATCTGTTTGGTTAATAGTGCCGGCACGTCGGCCTCGCGACGTATTTTTGCATCGACGTTAAAAACTATCGGGAACCGAAGGTGTCCCCACTGCACTTTTTCTAAGGTCGGCCGAAAGCCGTCTACGACTGGTTTCATTAACGGCGAATGAAAAGGGGCGCTCACATTAAGCGGCATAAATTTTCTGGCCGCTATCTCCGGATCGCTTTTGTCTTTGCTCAATAACTCAGCTCTGTCCACCGCCTCGGCGTGTCCTGCGACTACCACCTGCGAGGGCGCATTGTAGTTTACCGGCACAACGAGCGACTTTTCTCCCTCACTCGCTTTATCGCAAAGTTTTCTCACGCCATCATCGCTAAGTCCGATTACCGCCGCCATCTTGCCTTTGCCGACTGGGACAGCAGTTTGCATCCGCTGGCCTCTTTCGCGCACTAGCGGTACGGCTTGGGAAAGGTTCATGGCACCGGAACAGAGAAGCGCTGAATATTCGCCCAAGCTATGTCCAGCTCCCGCATCAGGGGCAAAATCCAATTCTCGTTCTAATACCGAAAACCAGGCGAAAGAAGTCGTCAAAATGGCGGGCTGCCCGTTCTCCGTTAATTGGAGCTTGTCCTCGGGTCCTTCCAAACACATTTTTTTTAAGTCTATTTTGATGGCTTCGGAAGCTTCTTCAAAAAGCTCGGTAGTCCAGGGAAACTCCTGGAGAAGGGCCTTGATCATCCCTGTCTTTTGAGAGCCCTGCCCAGGAAGCATAATCGCAATCCGAGGTTGGGAACTCATAGACGCAAAACTCCGGCCCCCCACGTGAGTCCACCCCCAAAAGTGGACATTAAGATGATATCGCCTTCTTTTACTTTTTTAGAGCGCCAAGCTTCGTCCAAGGACACGGGCAAAGTCGCCGCGGAGGTATTCCCGTATTTGTCTAAGTTGACCCACAACTTGCTCTCATCGATTCCCAAAATACGAGAGCACATTTCCAAAATACGTAGATTGGCCTGATGGAAAATGAAAAAATCGACGTCGTCAGTGGTCAAATGCACTTCATCTAAAGCCGCTTGAGAAGCTTCCACCATGTTGCGTACCGCGTGCTTAAAAATCTCTTTTCCATTCATGTGAATCTTATGCATGTCGCGGCGATAATCCACGGAGTCGGGCGGCACTTTAGCAAAGCCGTGAGGAATACTAAGCAGATGACCATAGCCGCCGTCAGAATGAAGCTGCGTTGCTAAAATACGGTGCTCAGTTTCCGTACGCTTTAACACTACTGCGCCAGCGCCATCGCCGAAAAGCACGCAAGTATTTCGATCGCGCCAATTAATAAGCGTCGACAGGGTCTCGCCTCCCACAACCAGCGCTGTTTGGTACGAGCCGCTTGAAATAAATTTATCGGCGATTGAAAGGCCGTAGAGAAAACCCGAGCATGCCGCTGATAAATCAAAACCAAAAGCACGCTTTGCTCCAAGCTCGTGTTGGAGCTGGACAGCGGTGGAAGGCATGATGGTGTCGGGCGTAACGGTACCGACGACAATAAGGTCGAGCTCATTTGGCTTAACACCGGCAAATTCAAGCGCTCGGATAGAGGCTTCTTTGCAAAGGGTCAGGGTCGATTCGCCCGCTGCGGGCTCGGCAATTCGGCGAGTTTGAATGCCCGTACGAGTGCGGATCCACTCATCGCTGGTTTCTACGAAACTCTCAAATTCTTTATTGGTCATCACCCGTTTGGGAAAACCCGATCCGGCGCCCACGATACGGCTTCCAAAGGCTCTTAAGTCTTGTGCCATCTTACGCTTCCGTTTGTCCCTCTGAATCAGCTAAATAGGCCCCCACCTTGGCGATGAAGTCCTGTTCTACCCCACGTTCCGCGGTTAAGATACCGTTTTTAATGGCAAGCTCGGTCGAGCTTCCATGACTGATCAACACCATCCCATTGATTCCTAAAAGAGGCGCTGCACCGTAAGGTTGGTAATCAAACCGTCCCCGAAAGCTTTCCAGGATTGGGCGTAGTAAAAGTACGCCAAGCATTCCCCGAAGGCTCATCTTCAATTCGCGTTTAAACCATTTGAAACTGGTAGCGGCCAAACCTTCCACTCCCTTAAGAATAATATTTCCGACAAATCCATCACAAACGACGACTTCGGCTTTACCTTGAAACAGATCAAAACCTTCGACATAGCCGATGTAATTCATCCGCTTAAAAGTGCGCAAAAGCGTATCCGTCTCGCGGGTAAGCTCGTTGCCCTTGTGATGTTCCGTGGCATTGGACAATAGACCTATGCGGGGTTTTTCAAATCCTTCAATTACCTCAGCATAAACCCGGCCCATTTCCGCAAACTGGCCTAGATGCTCCGCTCGGCAATCCACATTCGCCCCGGCATCGAGCACAATTACAAAACCTTCGGCGGTGGGTAACTTCACCACAATCGCGGGGCGCTCGACTCCTGGGAGGCGGCCCAGGATCATTGAAGCGCAAGCCATCATCGCCCCACTATGACCCGCGGAAATGAAAGCGTTTACTGTGGAATCTTTAACCAACTCCAAGCCCACATGAATGCTAGATTTCTTTTTCTTTCGAAAAGCCTGGCTCGCTCCCTCTTCCATCGAAATCGTTTCCTCCGCGTGGACAATTTGCAAACGAGAGCTGACTTCCGCTTTTTGCTTTTTTAACTCGGAAAGAATGACAGAACGATCACCAACAAGCGTAACGTGAAGGGATTCTGACGCCGATAGCGCAGCAAGCGCTCCTTTAACGTTTACCTCGGGAAAGAAGTCCCCTCCCATGGCGTCCACGGCAACGCTCACCGGTCGCTCAGCTGCGGACATGATTACTCTTTAGGCTGGAGAAGCTGTTTTCCTTTGTAGGAATTACAAAAGTTACACATATGGTGCCGCTCTTTTGCTTCCCCGCATACGGGACACGTATCGAGATTCACTCGAGTCAACGCATCGTGCGATCTTCGCATTTGCTTCTTCCGATGAGACGTTCTTTTCTTTGGAAGTCCCATAGTTTACCTCCTGGTCAAAAAATCCAAAACTTTCTATCTACCTGAATCCCTGAGTTTCGCAAGCTCAGAAAACGCATTTGTCGGCTCACTCGCCACACAATGGCAATTGCCCAGATTACGATTCTCCCCACAGCTCTGGCAAATCCCTTTGCAATCTTCTTTGCAAATAAGTGCGAAAGGCAAACCCAAGAAAAACTGTTCTTCGACTAAGGGTTTCAAGTCGATTTCATCGCCCTCAAACACCGTCTGGTCCAGATCCTCATCCCCTTCGCTTTGGGCCGATCGAACATAGGCCAGATCAAAGGGATGTTTCACTTTTAGCGAAAAAGGCTCAGCGCAACGGTCGCAAGCCATGGTGGCTTCGTAACCGAGTCGGCCTCGCAATACGTAATCAGGCTCGAGTTTGGTAACCACTAGATCCATATCCAAACCCGTGGGTGAAACCGTGTACCCTTGGGTACCTAAGTGGTCGATCACACCTTTTAACCATTTGTCTTTAGCCGACGAAAACTGAAATCGGTTTTCCCCCGTGTCCAGCTGGCTCACCTTCAATTTCATGGTAGGTGTCTATCATCTTTTGGGACAAAGTACCAAAAGGTGATTGACACCTTTGTCCCGGATAGAAAACCTCCCATTCCCACAATTAGCTAATTAGATTAAAGAATTCACTCCGCGTATCGGTAGCAAGGTATTGGCCCCGCAAAGCGCTGGTCTTAGCAACGGAGTTTTGTTTTTCTACGCCCCTCATCATCATACAAAGGTGGGAGGCCTCAATCACCACGCCGACTCCCAAAGGCTTAAGAGTCTGCATCAAGGCATCAGCGATTTGGCCAGTAAGGCGCTCTTGCACCTGAAAGCGCCGACCGTAGAGATCAGCAATTCGGGCGATCTTGGAAAGACCCAGGATTTTCTTATCGGGGATGTAGCCCACGTGGCACTTCCCAAAAAAGGGTAAAAGGTGATGCTCACACAAACTATAGATCTCAATATTTCGCACAATCACCATTTCGGACGAATCGGAATCAAATAGAGCGCCGTTTACTACCTCTTCCAAGCTGGCTTCGTAGCCCGAAGTGAGAAAGGACAACGCTTTAAGAAAGCGCTTCGGTGTGCGCGCCAATCCTTCGCGCGAGGGATCTTCTCCTGCCCGCTTTAAAAGCGTAAATATAAAGTCCTGCAGTTTGGGATCATCTAACTTATGTGGGTGACTCATCTGGTGCCTCTCCAAAGTAATCCACGCGGTGCCGATCAGAACTCCACAAACTTAACTGGTGTAGACAGTAAGTCTCCTGGCCGATCGCTCTATTAATCTCTTTCCAAAGCGCGATGACCAAGTTCTCTGACGAGGGCAAAACGCCCTGTAGGAAAGGTACATCGAAGTTGAGGTGTTTGTGGTCTAAAGGATCAAGGACTATCTCGCCCAACATCTGCTTGAGTCGGTCGAAGTGAATCACCATGCCCGTATCGGGGTCTGGCTCGCCCTTGAAGGTCGCTTCTAGACGATAGTTATGCCCGTGACCATTTGGATTAGCGCACTTGCCGAATACGCGACGGTTCTCTTCCTCAGAGTAGTCCGCGCGCGAAAGACGATGGGCTGCTGAGAATTCCACTGTCTGAGTAATAAAGAGTTGTCTGCCCTTATTCGGCATTTTTCGTCTCCCTCCAACGCGCTAGACTAATGCAAACTCCGTTTTAAAGGAAGCCTGACCGTCGCGGACAATTTACGGCAAATCAAGGTCCTCGTGACCAGTCACATTATCTACAACACACAACACTGCAGAAACTCTAGCAATTCCGTTAACCGAAAAAAAAGAGTGTCAGATATCTGCACATACTTTTTCACACAATTTCTAAGGGAATTTTAGATTAAGAGCAGAAGATCGCGGCGTATTCGCAACGTGAACAAATATTGCGGGCTCACTGGCATAGCACTTGCTCAATAACCCTCCGAGGAGAGCCCTGCTTTGCCCTCGCATACTGCCAGTACGGCGGTGTTGCAGGCACGGCGAGCGATCCGAAATTGAAGTTGTTTAGTGGAGCGTTAGTTATGAACGGTAAGTTTTTTTGTTCACGAAGTAGACGCAGTGAAGTTGCTGTTGAACTTGTGCAGTTAGCTGAAGGAGAAGCGGAAATGCAGAGCAGACATGTAGAACGTAATCTTGGCCGTGGGTTTATAACCCTCATTGTGGTAGCTACCTTGTTCGTCTCGGTAGCCATCCCTTCAACCTCTTTTGCCAAACCTGAAGGCGAGCCGGATAAAAAGACCGAAGTCGTCCTTTGGCATAAAGTCTGGGAAAAAGATAAAGCCTCAGACAAATTCCTCAAGAAGTTCACCGAAGCGGACTTGAAAGCTAAGGAAGATAAAGACGACGACACGAAGTCTACTCCTAGCGAGAAAGTCTCCTCTTGGATGAAACTCTTCGAGAAGAAGGATGAAGCGAAACAATCAGAATTCATCTCTAAGTTTGTGACCGATCCCGGTGTTGAGAAGAAAGAAAACATCGAGCCCTTCAAGATGGTTCAAGCGATTCGCTCGATGATGATCGAACAACGCCGATTGATCGACAAAGACGTCAACGTGAAGGAACGCACCCCTGAACAGCGCCAAAAAGAAGTCGAAGCCAAAGCCGATCAGATCTGGAAATGGCTCGACGTCAATGAAATCCCTGGCCTCGAAAAGGCTTATGGTTCAAAGGCGAAGGCGCTCAGCGAGCTTTCCAAACGTGTCGTAAAGGTTTTGAGCAAGTTGTCTGACGAAGAGCTCAAAAGCATGACCGAAGAAGATCTAATTAAGAAGATTTTCACGGACGAGCTTAAGAAAGAACTCGGTCTTGACCAAGAGAAAAAAGGCGAAGAGAAACCTGGCGACGAAGAGCCTAAAAAAGGCGACGACAAAAAGATTAAGGACCTCGAAGCGGAACTTAAAAAGCTTCAAGACGCCTTGGCAGCTAAGAACAACGCCACGCCCGCTACGCCTCCAGTGGCTCCTCCTACGGGAGAAGTTGACTTGAGTGGTATTGAGCAAGCGGTTCAAGCAGCTTGTGCCAATCAAGATAACGACGACCAGTTGGGCGACTTAGCGAAAGCTTTAGAAGACAAGATCAACGATCTTGAGCGTCAGTTAGCGGATAACGTTAACGACGATCAAAACAACCAAGACCAAGCGTTGTTGGATGCGTTGATTGCGGGTCTCGCGAACGACAAGGAGAACGACGAGAATAAGGAAGCTGAACAAGCGCAAGCTGCTCAGCCAGCCGCTTCTCCGACGGTCCCTCCTACGCAGACCGCGGATAACTCTGGCGACTCGTTGCCGGAAACCCCGCAGCCTGTTGGCCCGCCTCCTACGCAGCCTCAGCAAGCGTCGAGCTTCTTCGACAGCGAGCCTGTGAAGGCGGTTGTGAATGGTTTACGCGGACCTGTCGTGGATTTCCGCGACGGTCTCATCGCAGCCTCCCGCGGCGTCCTTGCCAATATGAAGGACGAGTTGGGAATGGGCGGATTGCTCGGTGGAATGAGTGCAGCGATTAACCCGCTCATGAATCCTATCGAGAAATGGCGCTTGGCTAGCATGAAAAAGATGCAAGCTTATAGTCAATACTCTGAAGCGAAATCGCGTCGCGACCAGCATGCGCAAGCAGCTGAAGCGATCCGGAATGACCTTCGCAGCTTAGAGGCCGGAATGGATCCTCTCTTTGCGAAGTTCAACCCGCAGGCGGCTCTCGTGTTGCAGAAAGCTGACAGCAAGATTAAGGAGCTTCAAGACCAGAAAAAGTCGCTCCAACAGCAATCGAGCCAGCAGAATGCGGACGGTACGCCCGCTTTCGACCGCAACAGTGTGCAGCAACAGATCTCTGCTATCGACTCGGCTATCCGACGCCAAGAAGAAGAGATCCAGAATCAGCAGCAAGCGAAAGCTAACTTCATCGCGACACAAGACACGAGCTTCAAAGATTTGAAAGCCGCGATGGAAAAGCATTCAGAATATGAGTCTGAGTTTGGTAGCCAGGTGAAGAAATTCGCCAACGATTACCAACAAGCCTTGAGTGACGAGTCGGCGGCGCAGATGGCGTTGCAACAGCCTCAGCAGGGAGTTATCCCTACCTTAGGCGGAGCAGCCACGGTGCCGTTCCAAACGTCGCAAGGTTACAACCGGTTTAACCAAGGAGTCACCACGGGTTCCAGCATCCCGTTACGATCAAGTGACTCAGCAGCCCGAGGGAGCCTTGCTGGAGGCCCCCAACGCTAAGCAGTTCACGGGCTTCCCAAGCCTTTGAGCTGACTCGTGCAGGTGGAATAAAGACGAGAGTCTTTTTGTCACCAGGGCTAGTTGGCCCGAGGCAGAAGTAACGCCCGGGAAAAGCAACTTCAAATTTTCCCCTCCCTGGAAACGGGGAGGGGAAAATCAATAGGAAGTAATCAGTAGAAGCAGAGCAGAGTGGGTTTCCGGATGTAGTGCGGAAGCGGTCTAGTGTGAGCCGGAAACAAAGCTTCTCTATTAATTTTTTTTCCCCCGATCGAACCTCTTATGACGCCAGCCCTAAAAAGCTGGCGCCTTCCTTTTTAAGTCCCAAAAAAAGTTTAAAATTCAGGCTCTCCGGCCATGCCTTCGGTAGGTAAGCGCTCAACACTGCCCTTCGATCTGGGCCAATACTGATCCAGTAATCCGTAAGTCGCCACTCCCGCCATACCGACGCTAAAGTCTGTCCAATCCTGAGCTTGTTGCCAGTGGCCCGATAGCTCAAAGAAGTAGTTCGAAGCGATGGCAGAAGCGGCCACAACCGGCGCAACTACCTTGGGATGTTTTTGGATCAAACGAATGGCGGGGCGAAAAATTTTTGGGGCGTTTTCCGGAGGGCCCGTGAGCACCGAATCCAGAATCAATCCAAACCCCAATGTCTGAAAGAAATTGCTCTGGTGTGAGAAATAGAAATCGTTCGGCTGAGCGCCGAGGTAGGCCGCGGCCAAGGGGCGATGAAGAATGCTACTAGCGCTCATTACAAATCCGGCAAAGGCGGAACGACAATCCCCGCCATGAGCCGTTAGCGACGTCAAAAACAGAAATGCGATTAGCTTGTACCGAGCTGTATTCATCTCGTGCGTATTCCCCCCGTATGCGCGAGCCTAAATCAGGTATCCCAGGAAAAATTGCAAGGGAGGTGCCAGCGACGCGCGGGGCAACTACCTAGAATAATTGCGATTTCCTTCCATGCCTGGAAGGCTTTCCGACGGTACCGAATGGGGATTTTTGCTTTCGCGAACAATACTAGTGACTTAAGGGGCAAAAGATTTAACGCGCTGAGTTGCGTTCGTGATAAAATGTAATCATACGTGTCCGCTCCCGCTGAATGCCAAGACGGTAAATATCGGAGTGCAATATGAGAACACGTGCTTCGCATAAATCTAGATTCGCCGACTCGAGCGAAAGCTTTCACATCCGCTTGTGCCATTTCTGCATGAATTTGAACGAGTCAAATACCGTCGTACAACGTTGCGACCGATGCGGCCGTACGCTCACCAATAGCGAAGCGGCCCACGCGCTTTATCGCCAAGTCGCTGACCAGCTCGACCTGAATGAAGACGGCGATGGCTTAGAAGCCCTCGAAGACGCGATGGCTGACGAAGATAGTTTAGAAGAAATGGAATCGACCATTTCCGAAGCTCTCCCTATCAACGGCTTATCTGTCGTTTGGTAATTCCTCTCGCTCTGTTTTTTTCAACACTTCTTTGTGCCTGGATTATTCTTATCACCTCCCTAATCGTGCAAAACCCTCTACTCAATGCTATTGCGCTCTAAAGGGAGGTTTCCATGCGCAACAGATTATTTGTTTTAGTTTTGGTGATGGGCTTCGGAAAGATGCTTTTGGCCTGTGATTGTATGGCGATTTCGGCGGAGAATTCGTTTAAGAAAAACGATGCTGTCTTTATTGGGATTGCCGAAGCTGATGCGGACTTTAAGACCACGACCATGGAGATTCCCTTTAAGGTTGTAGTGGGCTTTAAGGGCTCTTCTGAAAAAGCGGTAAAGGTATACCAGAGAACTTCTGACTGCTCGGTGAGCATTAAGAAGGATGAAGCTTATCTCATCTATGCAGGCAGAGACCGCGGTAGGGTGCTCCAAACCGATATTTGTCGGCGAAGCAAAGAACTCTCCGCTCGCGATATTGTAGAAGACTTAAGCGCAATGCCGCCGCAACTTAATCCGGCACCTGTCGACGGCAAATAGACAATCTAGTTTCCAACAAGTAGTCGCAAGATCCCAAAATTGTTTCCGGCAGCGAGAAATTTCCCGTCAGGTTGGAGCGCAAACGCATTTCCATTGGGAACTTCGGTGTATTGGGTGATACCTGTTTCCGCCAATCCGAAAGAAGTATCTATCTGTCCATCAGAAAGGTAACGGACAAGGGTCAGTGACTGGGTGCTGGAAGCAATCGTCCGGCCTACCCCAATGATTTTGCCATCGGGTTGAACCCCGAGCGCGTGGATTTCTGCGGTATCTCCAATGGGGGTTCTCACGCCATTTGAGCTTCCTCCAAAATTTTGGAGGGCTCCTGTATTTGATAGTTTAAGGATGGCAAAGACGTTGGAGCTAGACGAAATCTTTTCGTGTCCGCCAACAAGGATACTTCCATCACTGAGAATCTTAAGAGCCGAAGCAATTAACTGACTGCCAGTGGGGGGCGCAAAAATATTCTTTCCGTCCAAATTTGATCCGAAGCTGGTATCTAAGTTTCCGGACGCATCCGAACGCAATACCACCAAACTAAAATCCGAGCCTCCCGTATTGGTGATTCCTGCCAACACAAATTTGCCGTCGGATTGAAGCGCCATCTTGTTGCAGTAAGTTGCGCCTGCGGCGACATTAAAAGTATAGACGTTATGCAAGCTTCCCGCAGACGTAAGAGTCGCCAAAAAGGGGCGTATACCTTGGCCAGTAGCCAACACCCAGCCACATGCCGCCAGACTGCCGTCTGGTAGAACCAAAACATCTTCCACACGAGCAGTAGTTTGTGAGGGGATACTAAGATCGGTTGCCACTTGAAGTGTACCCGCCGCCGAATACAGAGCTACCGTTCCCACGGAGTTCGAATATCCCCCAGCGACGATGTCCCCATTTGTTTTTAGGGCAAGGGCATTGATCGAGGTATGAGAATTCACATTCCAAAAACCATACTCGGCTCCCGTGCCCTTTGTACCAAAGCCGGTGTCAGGAATTCCATTCGCGTTCAAGCGCAACAAGGTAGGTTGAGGAAACCCACTATTGCCCCCACTCAGACGATTCCCCCCTATCACTATCTTCCCATCAGGCTGAACGACAAGGGCGTTAGCCGTTGCCTCGTCTGTATTAAAGGGCTTTTCTAACGAGCCATCGCCATTAAAAGTGACGTCTAGAGTTCCACCTTTGACAAGGCCGGGAGGTCCCGAGAATACATCGCAACCTGAGAGAACAGATAAGAGCGAAAGGAAGGCAAAAAACTTTTTCACAGGGCACCTCAGGAGCTTTTCGGCTGCGCCGCTCCAAAACCTTAAAAGGGAAGTTGAATTAAAAAGGACTAATGGCAGTCAGCCGGAGGCTCCCAGCTGATCGGATCGGATTCTCGTTCCACCGTAGGATTATAAGGTATCCCAACTACGGGGACATCTTCGGCACCAATGTAGAGCGTTTGAAAACTTTGTCCGACAGTGAATTTGGCTTGGACGGGCACCATGAGCCCCTCATAGTTACAGTACCCAAATACTCTGGCGGCAGCTCCCTCAGCGGCTTTATAGGAAATCTCCGCTCCCAAGGGCCCTACAACACCAGCGGGCCCGCATTTACCGTCGAGTTCCAGTCGGTAACTACAGGTATTGGAGGCTTCGTTCATAATATATCCTCCAAAAGAATTGCTAGGGACGACAACGACTTTAAAATCCTTTTTCTCTCCTCCTATTGAGGTCAGAGATAAGCCTCCTAAGGCGCATCCCGAAAGTATGGCTAGAATGGCAGTGATTAAAAGGGTTTTGTAGAAAGACATCCTGATCTCCTCAAACGTTCTATTGATCGGCTTTCCAGCACATTGGGATCCTAAGCTTAGAATTCCACGTGGACAAGTTGTCGCG
>JADMIO011006348.1_pt1 | contig 93390 bp, 74 predicted proteins | sample 8958161 | NCBI WGS metagenome assembly JADMIO01 (sample SAMN16585339, study PRJNA669376) | soil metagenome | isolation source: Crop rotation soil | place: USA: Cullars Rotation, Alabama | collected 2011
GCCGCGACTTCAAGTCACGTGAATTCCAAGCTTCGGATCCCACTGTGCTGGAAAGGGCGCGCGAAGCGATTGCCGGGGCCGCCGGCCAGCCGCAGCTCGGCCTCGCCGGCGAGGCGAGCCACAGCCGGCTGAGCGAGAATGCGGGAATCACCCTGCCCGGCCAGGTGCCCGGCGGCTTGCCTGGCCTGCCCGGAAGCGATTTCAGCACTTTCCGGTTGGGTTTCGATGCGAGCTGGGAAATCGACCTGTGGGGCGGCACGCGGCGTGCGGCCGAGGCCGCCGCGGCGCGCACCGGCGCCGAGCAATGGCGCGCCCGCGACCTTCAGGTGACCCTGGCGGCCGAAGTGGCGCGGCAATATTTCGAGCTGCGCGCTTTGCAGCGCCGCGCCGGCATCGCGCGCGGGGCGCTGGCGCGCCAGCAAGAGATCGGTGAATTGCTCGCCGCTCGGGCACGAAACGGCCTGGTTTCGGTGCTGGAGACGGAGCAGCAAAGACGGCGGATCGAGCGCGCTGCGGCCGCAATCCCGCCGCTGGAGGCGGAGGCCAAGGTGCGCATGCATCTGCTCACTTTGCTCGGCCGTTTGCCGGAAGGGCTCGCGGATGAGATTGGGCAGCAAGACCTGCCTTCCGCCTTGCCGCCGGCTGTTCCCGCCGGGCTTCCTTCCGAATTGCTGCAGCGGCGCCCGGACATCCAGGCGGCCGAGCGGCGGCTGGCGGCGGCCAATGCCGATATCGGCGTCGCGGTGGCCGATCTTTATCCGCGCTTCAGCCTGACCGGCGCGCTGCAACTCGTGTCGACCTCGCTCGCCAGCCTGGTCTCCGCCGATTCGATCCAGACGATGATCGGCGGCGCGATCCGCTGGCCATTGCTGGACGGCGGCCGCAACCGGGCGAAGGTCGATGTCGCCAGGGAAAGATATGAGCAGGCGCTGGTCGCCTATGAGCGGAGCGTGCTGACCGCGTTCAAGGACGTCGAGGATGCGCTCGTTCGCTATCAAAGGGAAAGCGAGCGGGCCGCGGCGCTGGAACGCGCGGCGTTGGCGGCGCGCGATGCCGTGGCGACGGCGCGGATACGCTATCGACGCGGCCTCACCGGCCTGACCGAGGTGATGGATGGCGAAAGCGCCTTGCTGGCCGCCGAGGACGAGCTGGCGACGAGCCAGGGCCAGCAGGTCCAGCATCTCGTATCGCTCTACAAGGCGCTGGGCGGCGGCTGGAACGACGAGCAGGCGGCGGCCGCCGCCGGGAGGAATTGATGGCCGAAGATCCGATTGAGCAACCAGCCTTGCCGCCCGACCGGAAGCGCTGGCCCCAGCTTGTCCGGCGCCTGCCGATCGTGCTGCTGGTGCTGCTCGCCGCCGGCACCCTGGTCTGGCTGATCGCCCGGCCCGGCGCGGCCGAGGATGACCGGCTGACCGGCTATATCCAGTCCGACACGCTCTATCTGTCCTCGGCGGTGGCCGGAACCATCCTGTCGGTGAAGGCCGAGCGCGGCGACACGGTCGAAGCCGGGCAGCGGCTGTTCACGATCGACCCGGCGACGCTGGCAGCCGAGGCGGCGGGGGCCAGCGCGGGGGTGACGGAAGCGCAGGCGCAGGTCGGCGTCGAGCGGGAAAATGCCGATGCTGCCCGCGCGGACTATCAGGCATTTGCAGCGGAAGCCCGGCGCACCGCTGACGATCTTCGCCGATACCGTGCCGCCGAGGCGGACAAGGCCGGCGCGGTCGCGCGGCAGCAGATCGACGCGGCCCAGGCCGCCGCCGCCGCCGCGGCGAGCCAGCGCGACGCGGGCAGGCAGCGGGCGGAGGCGGCGGAGGCCAGGGTCCAGGCGGCGCAGGCGCGGATCGCCGCCAGCCGGGAGGGACTCAAGGGGGCGGAGGCGCGGCTCGGCCAGCTTTCGCCGATCGTGCCGGCGCGGTCGCGGATCGAGGACATTTTCTATCAGCCGGGTGAATGGGTCGCGGCCAACAAGCCGATTGTCAGCCTGATTCCCGACGACAAGGTGAAGGTTCGCTTCTACGTGCCGGAGGCCGCTTTGCCTTTCTATCGGCCCGGCCGGATCGTTCATTTCTCCTGCTCCGGTTGTGCGACAGGTCTTTCCGCCCGGATCGATTATGTCAGCCCCCGGCCGGAATATACGCCACCGGTCATCTATGCCGGCGACAGCCGCGACAAACTGGTCTTCATGGTCGAAGCGCGCCCGGCCCATGCCGACCGGCTCGCGCCCGGCCAGCCGGTCGACGTGGTTCCGCTCGGCGACGGAGGCGAGGCGCGCTGATGCTGGCGATCGACGTTCGCGGCCTCAACAAATGGTTCGGCGACAAGCATGTCGTGCGCGACGTTTCGATCCAGGTCGGCGAGGGGCGGATCACCGGCTTTCTCGGGCCCAATGGTGCCGGCAAGACGACCTGCCTGCGCATGTTGTGCGGCCTGCTCACGCCCGATAGCGGCGAGGGCGAGGTGCTCGGCATGGATTTCCGCCGTGAGGCGCGGGCGATCAAATTGCTGACCGGCTATATGACGCAGCGATTCTCGCTCTACGAGGATCTGACGATCGCCGAAAATCTCGCTTTCGCCGCCCGCGTCTATAGCCTCGACCGGCGCGCCGAGCGGATTGGCGCCGCGCTCGACCGGCTTGGCCTCGCCGATCGCCGCGACCAGCTCGCCCGCACCTTGTCCGGCGGCTGGAAGCAAAGGCTGGCGCTGGCCACCGCGATCCTGCACGAACCCAAATTGCTGCTGCTCGACGAGCCGACCGCCGGCGTCGATCCCAAGGCCCGGCGCGAATTCTGGGACCAGATCCACCTGCTCGCCGAACAGGGGCTGACCGTGCTGGTTTCGACCCATTATATGGACGAGGCCGAACGCTGCCACGATATCGGCTATATCCTCAACGGCCGGTTGATCGCGCGCGGCACCGCCGACGAGATCATCGCCGGTTCCGGCCTGATCACCTTCCGCGGCGACGGGCCGGGCGTCGGCAAGATCGTCGCGCCGCTGGCCGACCGGCCGGGCGTGCTCAGCGCTTCGGCGTTCGGCTCCGCAATCCATGTCAGCGGCACTGACCGCCGCTTGCTGGAAGAGGCGCTGCGCTCCTATCGCGGCGACGAAATAAGCTGGGAGGAAGTGCCGCCGACGCTGGAGGATGTGTTCATCCAATTGATGGCCGACCGCCCCGACGATCGCTACGCCGCATGAGCGGGACGAAGCATTTCTCGTTCCTGCGCGTGCTGGCGGTGCTCGCCAAGGAATTCACCCAGCTCGCCCGCGACCGGGTGACCGCGGCGATGATCCTGATGGTGCCGATCATGCAGCTGCTGCTGTTCGGCTATGCGATCAACAATGATCCCCATCATCTGCCGGCGGCGGTGTTGGTCCAGGACCATAGCAATATGACCCGCGCCCTGGTCGCGTCGATGGAGCGGACCGAATATGTCGACGTCCGCTATCTGCCGCGCAGCGAGGCGGAGATGGAGCGGCTGATGCGGCAGGGCAGGATCCTGCTCGCGGTCACCATCCCGCCCGATTTCACCCACAAATTGATGCGCGGCGACAAGCCGCAAATCCTCGCCGAGGCGGACGCCACCGATCCGGTCGCTTCGGCCGGGGCGATGGCGGCGGTGGCGATGCTGCCGACCGAGGCGCTGCGCCACGATTTGCGCGGTTTCGCGCTGGCCGATCCCGGCGACCCACCGTTCGAGGTGATCGCCCACCGCCGCTACAATCCGGAGAATCTCACCTCGCGCAACGTGCTGCCGGGGTTGCTCGGCGTGATCCTGACGATGACCCTGGTGATGATGACCGCGATGGCGGTGACGCGCGAATATGAACGAGGGACGATGGAAAGCCTGCTTTCCACGCCGGTCACCTCGACCGAGATCATGATCGGCAAGCTGGCGCCCTATGTGCTGGTCGGCATCGTCCAGACCTTGATCGTGATCACTGTCGCGCGCCTGCTGTTCGCCTTGCCGCTGGCGGAAAGCGTGGCCGGCTGGTTCGCCTTCGCCAGCGCCGTCCTTTTGTTCATCCTCGGCAACCTGTCGCTCGGTTATCTGATCTCGACCGTGGCCAAGAGCCAACTGCAGGCGATGCAATTGTCGGTCTTCTATCTGCTGCCTTCCATCTTCCTGTCCGGGTTCGTCTTTCCGTTCCTCGGCATGCCGCGCTGGGCGCAGCTGATCGGCGAGGCGATTCCGGTCACCCATTTCCTTCGCGTCGTGCGCGGCTCGCTGCTCAAGAGCCAGACGATGGCCGATATGGGCCGCGAGCTGATCGCTTTGGCTTTGATCGTCCTGGTCTTCGCCAGCCTGGCGGTGGCGCGGTCGCGGACGACATTGGACTGACGATGGCGGAGAAGGAGCGGCAGAAGGGATTACGCGCGAAGCAGGCGGACGAAAGGCGGCTGGCGATATTGGAGGCGGCGCTGGACGAATTCGCCCAGAGCGGTTTCGCGGCGACCAAGATCGGCGATGTGGCCGCGCGCGCCGGCGTTGCCAAGGGCACCGTCTATCTCCACTTCGCCGACAAGGAGGATTTGTTCGAGGCGATCGTCCGCAACGCCTTGTCGCCGGTGGTGACCGGCATCGGCGCGATCCCGACGGATGGCGAGATCAAGGTGAAGACGCTGTTCGAGCATTTCGCGCTGCCGCTGATGCGCGACATCGTCGAGACGCGGCGCGGCGACGTGTTGCGACTGCTCATCTCGGAAGGAAAGCGATTCCCCAGGCTGGCCTTATTCTATCATGCCGAAATATTGGTTCCGGCGATGGCCCATATGCGGCGGCTGCTCGGCAAGGCGGCCGAAAATGGCGAGCTGCGCAACCCGGCGATCGTCGATTTCCCGCACCTGGTCGCCGCGCCGATGCTGATGTCGGTGATCTGGCAGGGCCTGTTCCAGCGGCTCGACCCGCTCGATTTCGAGGCGTTGTTTCGGACCCATCTGGACAATATTTTCCAACCCTCTTGATCCTCCCCGTGATTTCACGGGGAGGGGGACCCGAAGGGTGGTGGAGGGGCGTCTTAGGTAGCAACAACCCCACCACCGCATTTCATGATGAACAGGTATGGATTGCTCCCAGCAATCCATAGCGATTCTGGGAGAATAGCGACCTGTTCATCCCCCTCCCCACGAAATCGTGGGGAGGATAAGAAAAGCTCCCGCCTTACTCGGCGGGCTCGCGCAGCAAGGGGATGAGCAGGGCATTGAGCGCGTCGAGATCGAAGGCACCCGCTTTGGCGTAGCGGACGATGCCGTTGCGATCGATCACATAGGAGGTCGGCACGCCACCGAGCAGGCCATAGGATAATCCCCGCAAGCTGCGGACCATCATGAATTCGAACTTGTCCTTGACCTTCTTGAGATATTTGGGCGGGACCGAATCTTCGGTGGCGACCGCGTAGATAAGCAGACCGTTCGCGCGCAGCTTGCTCTGGAAGGCGTCGAACAAGGGCATTTCCTTGAGGCAGGGCCCGCACCAGGTCGCCCAATAGTTCAGCAGCACGACCTTGCCGCGAAGCGACGCCTGCTCGATCTTTTCGCCATCATAGGTGACAAGCGTGAATTTCGGCGCCGGCTCGCCGACCTTGACTTTCGCTTCGGCGGATACCGCGAGACTGGCCGCAATCGCCAAGCAGGCCAGCGCGCGCCAGGTCAAGGCCGTGGCGCCAAACACTTTTCTCATCATTCCCCCCTGGCCGCCAGACCTAGGGCATGAGCCGGCCGGGTCAAACTATTTGTAAGTTCCGCTTGAAGTTGGTGAAGAATGGAAATTAGTGAGCCGCGACCAACATAAAGGTACGCGATTCATGTCCCTGATCCTCCATTACCACCCGCTCTCCTCTTATTGCTGGAAGGTACTGATCGCGCTGGACGAAAAAGGCGTGAAGTTTGAAGCAAGGATGGTCGATTTTGGCGACGCGGCGGCGCAATCCGCCTTCATCGCTTTGTGGCCGACCGGGAAAATCCCGCTGCTGGAGGATGACGGGCGGCCGGTGCCGGAAACGTCGATCATGATCGAATATGTCGACCGGCGCTGGCCCGGGGACATACAGCTGGTGCCGGACGATCCGGCGCAGCAGCTCGAGGTTCGGTTGTGGGACCGCCTGTTCGACCTTTATGTAATGACTCCGATGCAGAACTATATCGCGCAGCTGCTTCGCCCCGAGGACAAGCGCGATCCGCAGACCAGTGCCGACGCGCTCGCCGCGTTGGACAGGGCCTATGACATGATCGAGGCGCGATTGGCCGGCCGCCGCTGGGCGGCGGGCGACAGGTTCAGCATGGCGGATTGCGCGGCCGCGCCGGCCTTATTCTATGCCGACATCGTCCAGCCGTTCGGCCCGAAGCGTCCGGTCCTGCAGCATTATTTCGAAGCGCTGATGGCGCGGCCCTCGGTTCAGCGGGCGATCGTCCAGGCCCAGCCCTTTTTCCAATATTTCCCGCTCAACGAGAAAATCCCGGCGCGATTCCTGCCGGAGAATGCGGGCTAACTAGAGAGCTCTAAATTCCTCCCCTGCATTGCAGGGGAGGGGGACCATGCGCAGCATGGTGGAGGGGCCTCTTAGGCCGCAAGAAGCCCCTCCACCGCATTTCATGCGGTCCCCCTCCCCTCGAAATCGAGGGGAGGACTCAAGAGAATGCCCCCGCCTTTGCGGGCGAGGGCACTGAAGTTGGCGATTGACCCGAGACTTACCGCCCGGACGCGCGCCGCCTGGAGCGGTTGGTCTTCGGCGCACCGGCGGCGCCGAAATTCGGCCGGCGGCTCTTCGGACGGCGGACGCGGCTGCGGTCCTCGTCGCTGCGTTCCTGGAATATCGGTCCGGTCCGGGTCGCCTTGATCCGGTTCGCCTCGGCGACGAAATTCTCCGGCAGCGGCACGGTCTCGATCTTCTGCTTGGTGAGCCGCTCGATGCCCTTCAGATAGGCTTTCTCGTCATCGGCGCAGTAAGCGATCGCAACGCCCGCGGCGCCGGCGCGCGCGGTGCGGCCGATGCGGTGGACATATTGCTCAGCCACGTTCGGAAGCTCGAAATTGATCACGTGGGACACGCCCGAAACGTCGATACCGCGGGCGGCGATGTCGGTCGCGATCAGGATCTTGACCTTGCCATGCTTGAACTCGGCCAGCGCCCGCTCGCGCTGCGGCTGGCTCTTATTGCCGTGGATCGCATTGGCGGCGATGCCGTTGCCGGACAGCAATTTCACCACCCGGTCGGCACCATGCTTGGTGCGGGTGAAGATCAGGACGCGGTCCATATTGCCGCGCTCGCCGAAGCCGGCGCGCAGCATCATGGTCAGCAATGCCTGCTTTTCCGCCTGCTGGACGAAGGTGACATATTGATCGACTCGCTCCACCGTCGTGGCGGCCGGAGCGACCGCGACCTGGGCCGGATCGGTCAGGAACTTGTCGGCCAATTCCTTGATCGCCTTCGGCATGGTCGCCGAGAAGAACAGGCTCTGGCGCTGGGTCGGCAGCAATTTCACGATCCGCTTGAGATCGTGGATGAAGCCGAGGTCGAGCATCTGATCGGCCTCGTCGAGCACCAGGATCTCGACCGCGCGAAGATCGAGGATGCGCTGCTCGATCAGGTCGATCAGCCGGCCCGGCGTGGCGACGAGGATGTCGACGCCCCGGCTGAGATCCTGGCGGTTCTTGTTGACCGAGGTGCCGCCGAACACGGTCGCGACCGACATGTGCGAGAAGCGGCTGTAAGCGCGCGCGCTTTCGGCGATCTGCGAGGCGAGCTCGCGGGTCGGCGCCAGCACCAGCATCCGGCAATTGCCGCGCTGCGGGCGCTTGTTCGACGCGGTCAGGCGGTCGATCGAAGGCAGCATGAAGGCGGCGGTCTTGCCGGTGCCGGTCTGGGCGATGCCGAGCAGATCGCGGCCCTGGAGCAGCATCGGAATGGCCTGCTCCTGGATCGGGGTCGACTGGCTATATTCCTTCAGCGCAAGCGCCTGGAGGACGGGCTGCGACAGCCCGAGATTTTCGAATGACATGATAGTTTGACTCACAAATATATGCGGCGCCGGCGCGCGAAAGGGCGCACAGAACGCGGCGGGTTTCTGCCGACCCGCGTGAAAAGGGAAGACTGGGAAAATTACGAAGCAGAGCCGGGGCGGTTACGCCCGATCACGCTGCAATGATGCTTCGCTGGAGCCTCTATGCATGTTGCAGTGCAAAAAGTCAAGTTAGACCTAGCTATGGTGGTGAGGGAGCTTGAATGGCACTGGCGTCTCGATACTTGTCTCACCTCATTGTGGAGCGAATATGGAAACTATCACTTACATGGACGGTGGCACTAGGCTGACGGGATTTCTCGCGCGCCCCGCGGGCACGCCGAAGGCCGCGATCGCACTTTATCCCACAGTCTGGAATCCGACTGCCGCCGTAAGAAGCAAGGCCCTGGCGCTGGCCGATGCTGGCTATCTGGTGCTGATCTGCGATTTTTACGGCCAGACCCCGGAAAGTATCGAACAGGCAAGGGCGTTCTCCGCCGATTTTTGGCAATCGCCCGCAATATTCCGCAATCGCATCCAGGCGGGTCTGTCGGCGTTGACGTCGCTTGAAGAAGCGAAGGCGCTGCCGCTCGCGGCGATCGGCTTCTGCATGGGCGGGCGCGCTGTGCTGGAATTGGCGCGCCTGGGTCTACCGCTCGCGGCGGTGGTGAGCTTTCACGGTTTGCTCGGCGCTTTCAAAGATTCTCCGGCCGCGCCCGGCAGCATTTCCGCAAGGATTCTTGTCTGTCATGGCGATGCCGACGCATTGGTGCCGCGGAGTAAAGTGGTGGAATTCTGGGAAGAAATGGACCGGGCCGGAGCCAATTGGCACTTCCATTCCTATAGCGGGGTGCCGCATGGCTTCACCCTGGCCATCGCAGCCGATGGAAGCCCCGCCGCCAATTACGATCCGAGCGCAGACCGGCAAAGCTGGGCCGCGATGCATTCCTTATTCGACGAAGTGTTTGGTTGAGCGCGGGCCGGTACCGTCTTTCTGGATCAGACTCTAGCTGCCGGCGCCGATCGTCGACACGCTCGTCCCTTTCGGCGGCAGGCCCGCGCCAAGCGCGGCCATCGCTTCGGCCGGAACATGGGCCGGCGCGAGCGGCCGGCTTTGCTCCACCCAGGTGATCGCGCCCGATTTGCGGTAGCGTTCGGCATCGGCCTCCGCCCGCGCTTCGGTGGCGTAATTTTGCGAGATGCGGCGGATGCTGTTGCCGCCTTTCGCCGGCTGGCTGACCTGCCAGATCACCCAGAACGGCTCCTGGTCGATAAAGCCGGCGAGGCTGGCCGGCGCCGTCCCGACGGGCTCGGCTTCGTCCGGCTTAGCCAAAATTCATGCCTCCGACCGTATCGCTCGCATCGTCGTCGGGAAGGTCGGTCACGCCGGCTTCGGTGGTGACGATCATCCCGGCGACCGAGGCGGCGTCCTGCAGCGCCGAGCGGACCACCTTGGTCGGGTCGATCACGCCGGCCTCGACCAGATTCTCATATGCCTCGGTCTGGGCGTTGAAGCCGATCGTTTCGTCGCCGCGGTCGATCAAGGTGCCGGCCACCACGGCACCGTCGATACCGGCATTCTGCACGATCTGGCGGAGCGGTGCCTGCAAGGCGCGTCGGACGATGTCGATGCCGCGCGCCTGATCCTCATTGGCGGGGTTGATGCCGTCCAGCGATTTGGCAGCGTAAAGCAAGGCGGTGCCGCCGCCGGGGACGATGCCTTCGTCGACCGCCGCGCGGGTCGCGTGCAGCGCATCCTCGATCCGGTCCTTGCGTTCCTTGACCTCGGTCTCGCTCGATCCGCCGACCTTGATCACCGCGACGCCGCCGGCAAGTTTGGCCAGCCGCTCCTGCAATTTTTCCATATCATATTCGCTGTCGGACCGTTCGATCGCGCCCCGGATCGAATCCGCGCGGGCGTGGATGTCTTCCTTGGTGCCGGCGCCGTCGATCAAAGTCGTCTTGTCCTTGTCGATAACCACGCGCTTGGCCGTGCCCATCATGTCGAGCGTGACGGCCTCCAGCTTCATCCCAAGCTCTTCCGAGATCATCTGACCGCCGGTCAGGACGGCGATATCCTCCAGCATCAGCCGGCGGCGGTCGCCAAATCCGGGCGCCTTGACCGCCGCGACCTTGAGTCCGCCGCGCAATTTATTGACCACCAGGGTAGCCAAGGCCTCGCCCTCGATATCCTCAGCGATGATCAGCAATGGCCGGCCCGACTGGGCGACCGCTTCCAGCAGGGGCAGCAAATCCTGCAGCTTCGAAAGCTTCCGCTCGTGCAGCAAAATATAGGGGTCGGTCAGCTCGACGATCATCTTTTCGGCGTCGGTGATGAAATAAGGCGAGAGATAGCCGCGATCGAACTGCATGCCTTCGACCAGGTCGAGCTCCAGCGTCAGGCCGGTGGCTTCCTCGACGCTGATCACGCCTTCCTTGCCGACCTTGTCCATCGCCTCGGCGATGCTGCGGCCGACTTCCTCGTCGCCATTGGCCGAAATGATGCCGATCTGGGCGATTTCGTTGGACGAGGAGACCGGGCGCGAGCGCGCCTTGAGATCCTCGACCACCCTGGCGACGGCGACGTCGATGCCGCGCTTCAGGTCCATCGGATTGGCGCCGGCGGAAACCGATTTCATCCCTTCACGGACGATCGCCTGGGCGAGCACGGTGGCGGTGGTGGTGCCGTCGCCGGCATGGTCGCTGGTCCGGGTCGCGACGGTGCGCAGCATCTGCGCGCCCATATTGGCGAATTTGTCGGTCAGCTCGATCTCCTTGGCGACGGTGACGCCGTCCTTGGTGATGCGGGGGCCGCCATAGCCCTTGTCGATCAGGACGTTGCGCCCCTTGGGGCCGAGCGTCACCTTGACCGTATTGGCAAGAATATCGACGCCGCGGACAATAGCCTCGCGTGCGTCGCGGGCAAATCTCACGTCTTTGGCTGCCATTATAAACCTGCTTTCGAATGTGATGGAAAATAGACTGCGCTCACAGCCCTAGATATGAATTTAGCACTCTACTTCCAAGACTGCTAAGAATATTTCGTGGGGCTGAGATTCTTATTTCGATTTCATTAGGACAACGGGATGGCCTAAAATATTAGCAACGCTCGCGATTCCGAGGATTTCAGGCCTGGCTGCCGCTCATTCCGTCTGGACATATTGGCGAGGCAATGCATCCTTCCTTGGCGGAAGGGCTTGAAAGGGAAATCGATGCCGCGTCAGGAAAGCGAGATCGAACGGGTGGCGCGGCTCGCGGCACATCTGCCGGGCGTCGAGGTATCGACCCGGTACGGCACGCCGGCGCTCAAGGTCGCCGGCAAGGGCTTCGTCCGCGTCAAGGAACCGGGCGTACTGGTCGCGATGTGTCCGTTGGAGCTGAAGGAAGCTTTGATGGAGGTCGAGCCCGACCTCTTTTTCGAGACCGGCCATTATAAGGGCTGGCCGGCGATACTGGTCCGGCTCGATGCCATCGATGACGACCGGCTGCAGGACAGGATCCTCTGCGCCTGGCGCGAAAAGGCGCCGCGGAAGCTGCTAGAGCAGGTCGGCTCCTAAATCCTCCCCGGAAAGCCCGGGGAGGATGTAAGCGCAACGCCTTGATAATTTACTCGCAGCGGACCTCGCCGCGCTCGATCGCGCGACCGGCGAGCGCGCCGCCGGCGGCGCCGATGATCGTGCCGATCGTCTTCGATCCGCGGGGCGCGATCAGATTGCCGAGCAGGCCACCGATGCCGGCGCCGATCACCAGGCCGACGGTTCCGTCGCGGCGCTTGCAATAATAGCGGCCGTCCTGGCCGCGATAGATTTCGTCGCTGGGGCCGAGCGCATAAGGCTCGTAGGTGCCGGCGTGATAGTCACGCTCCCAGCCATAATAGCCGTCATTGGTGGTGGTGCAGGCAGACAAAGGCATGATCGCCAAAGCGGCCGCAGCCAAGATGGGCGTTCGCATCTTTTGCTTCCTTTCGTTCGAGGAACGAGGGGAAGACGAATGAGAGCCCGGGTTGGTTGCGAATCGGCGTTGCGGTGCGGGCAAGGCCTTGCGCGATTTGGGATGGGGAGCGGGCCGCAGGTTCGGCATCGAGGTTCCCGGAATCGAATGGGGGCTGGTGTCGCCACCAGCCCCCACTGTCCGGTTCCGTCGGTCGCGCTCCGAAGAGCGAAACGTCCTTCCCCGGCGGGCCCGGTTCCGGCGGAAGCATTGCTGCTTCCGTCGGTTCCGGTTCGTGGTTCCCTTGCCCGAAGGCTCCGGTTCCACTGGACTTCCTTGGAAATTGGGATCGGCTTGCGCCTCACACTTCTTCCTCGGTCACCCTGCTGCTGCCTTTCACGAATTCATCCTTGCGGATGTCCTCACTTCCGGTGGCAACAATGACTGGGCGCTTCCTCCGTTGCCGAAGGGCCGCTTCCGGCCACATCCAGAAGCTGACAGGTCCAACCGAGTCGCGCGAGTCAATTCTGCCTGTGGATAATGAGGATAACGGGGGTAACTTTTGGATCGAAGTGGGATTTCGATCCGGGGGGGGCGGAGCATCGAAGTCCTCCCCTCGATTTCGAGGGGAGGGGGACCATGCGAAGCATGGTGGAGGGGCCTCCTACCCGGTAAGAACCCCCTCCACCGCATTTCATGCGGTCCCCCTCCCCGGGAAATCCCGGGGAGGACTAGATTTTGCCAAGCCGCGATTTGCTGCCCCGCCGCTAATCCCCGTTGAATCGATAATCGAACCCGATCTCCGCGTTGAGCAATTTGGAGACCGGGCAATTGGCCTTGGCGGTCTCGGCGATTTCGCGGAAGCGGGATTCCTCGATGCCGTTGAGATTGGCCTCCAGGCTGAGATCGGAGCGGGTGATGGTGAAGCCGTCGCCATCCTTGTCGAGCTGGACCTTGGCGGTGGTTTGCAGCCGGCCGTCGGTGAGCCCCTCCTTCGCCAGTGCGAAGGACAAGGCCATGGTGAAGCAGGCGGCATGGGCGGCGGCGATCAATTCTTCCGGGTTGGTGCCCGGCTCGTCGCCGAAGCGGGTGCCGAAACCGTAAGGCTGGTCGGCAAGCACGCCCGATCCGGTCGAGACATGGCCTTTGCCGTCCTTGCCGAAGCCTTCATAGCGCGCGGATGCGGTGCGTGTGGTCATGGCGATCCCCTCTGATTGAAGCGAATTGAACGGAATAAGCAGAGGAAGGTTGCGGCCTGATGTCGGCCGGGATTGCCTAATGCGCGACCGGGGCGTGCTCGGCGAAGGGCGCCATCTGGTCGGCCAGCGCTTTCTCGAAAGCCGGCCGGGCCTCGCAGCGCATTTGAAAGTCACGCAGCGCCGGCCGCCGTTCGACCAGATCGGTGTGGCGGAGGATGCGCAGCACTGTCGTCATCATCAGGTCCCCGGCGGTGAAGCGGCCCTCCAGATATTCCTTCCTGCCGAGCCAGGCGGCAAGGTCGTCCAGCCGTTTCTCCACCGTCGCCAGCGCGCCCGGCCGCCTGAGCTTGGCCCATTCCTCGTGCGGGCAGAACAGGTCGATCTGGGCGAGGTTGAGCAAATGCGGCTCGATCGAGTTCAACGCCGCGAACACCCAGGCCTTGGCACGGGCGCGGCCGGCATAATCGGAGGGGAGCAGGGCCTCGGAACGCTCGGCGATGTGCAGCACGATCGCGCCGGATTCGAACAGAATCAGATCGTCTTCCTCATAGACCGGCACCTGCCCGAACGGCTGCAGCCGGCGATAGTCGTCGGACATCTGCTCGTCCCGACCGAGCAACTTCTCCTCATAATCGAGGCCGGCTTCCTCCAGCGCCCAGCGCACCCGCAGATCGCGGACAATGCCCTGCGCGAAAGGCGGAACCCAGGGGTAGGCGGTGACTCGGATCATTCGCCGGGTCTATCACATATTGTTGAGATGCAGGATATTCCCGTCGGGATCCTTGAGCCAGGCCATTTTCGCGTCCCCGGCGACATGCACATTGCCCTTCAGCGTGACGCCTTCCATGTCCGGATAATGTTCGAAGGCGACGCCCTTCGCCTCCAGATCGGCAATGATCGCATCGATCTCGTCGCCGACGCCCCAAACCACCGCATTGGCGCGGTTGGTGCCGGCAAATTCGGACGGGTAGACGATCAATCGGGTGTCGCCGGTGCGGTAGGCGAGCACGCCCATCTTCTCGCCGGCCAGCTCCAGCCCGAGCGTGTCGCTGTAAAATTTGCGCGCCCGATCAAGGTCGCGGACGGCGACGATCGCGGACGAATTCTTGTCTTTGAGCATGAGGTGCCTCCGATGATCATTCGGGGGCAACGCATTGCCACAGGCCAATGTTGCGTTCCTCTAAGGTCCAGCCTTCGGCGGCGCGGTCGAGCGCCTCATAATCGGCGCGATGGAGCGCGAGAAAGGCGTGGAAGTCGCTTTCCGAGCGCCAGCGGTCGATGGTCAGATAGGTGCCCGCTTCGCCGCGCAGCAGCTCGGTGCCGAGATAATATGCGCTGCGGCCGAACAGTTTCGCCCAGGATCCCGATGAGGAATAAGCGCTTTCGAAGGCTTCGCGCGCTTCAGGCTTCACTCTGTATCGCCACAGGATCGCAATCATCGCGTCTTCTCCCGCAAATCTAGGCGAGGTCGCGATAGACCGCGGCGACCAGGTCGGCGCCGAACGGATCCTGTCCCGGCGGAAATTTCTGGATGAAGCCGCTGCCGCGAACGCCACGCTTCCGATCGACCCAGGCGATCGTGCCGGCGGCCCCCGCCCAGCCATAGGTGCCGGCGCCCGGGCCGCCGGGTACATCGGCGAGCGAAACCCGGCCACCGGCGCCGAACCCGCCGCCGCCGTCGAAATCAGCAGGAAGCAGAACGCCGTCCGGCAGCAGGTTCGACATTGCCAGCCGCGCCGTCTCGCTTTTCATCACCCGGGCGCCGTCGATCGCACCCTCGCCGAGCAGCATGGCGAGGAAGCGGTCATAATCGCGCGGAGACGAAACCAGGCCGGCGCCGCCATAAGGGAAGACGGGCGGCCGCGCATAGGCGCTGTCCGGCGGGCTATCGAGCGGTATCAGGCCCCGGGGGGTGCCGAGATAGATCGGGCCCAATCCGCCCAACTTGTCCGGCGGCACGGTGAAGAATGTGTCCTTCATCCCGAGCGGGTCGAACAGGCGCCGGGCGAGGAAAAGATCGAACGGCTGGCCGGACACCCGCTCGATCACCGCCCCCATGACGTCGAGCGAGATGGAATAAGAGAAAGCGGTGCCGGGCTCCTGCAACAGCGGCAGGGTCGCCACCTTCTCGGCAAAGGCGATCAGGTTCGCGGGGCGCGGATGCGGCGGTTCGGCCAAGGCCTGATGCGGCACGATCCCCTCGTCGCGATAGAGGCGCGGCAACGGAAAATCGCCCATAATGTCATAGGTAAGGCCCGACGTATGGGTCAGCAGGTGCCGGATCAGAATCGGATTCTTCGCCGGCCGCGTGTCGAGGCTCTTGGTCGGATCGGTCAGCACATTCATCCGGGCATAGTCCGGGAAGATGTCGGCAAGCGGCTGATCGAGCCGGAGCTTGCCATCCTCGACCAGCAGCATGGCGGCGATGCCGGTGATCGGCTTGGTCATCGAATAGACGCGATAGAGGGAGTCGGCGTCTGCGGGGGTGGAACCGCCGAGAGTGATTGGGCCCCATGCTAGGAAGACTGGTGCCGCGCCGGCTCGGCCGATGGCGGCAACCGCATTGGCCAACTTGCCCTCGGCGACGTAGCGCTGAAGCAGCGCCTCCGTCGTGGAATATTTGCCGCCCGCACTCGCGTTCGCCTGAAACGCGCGCGCAGTGCTGGCAGGGACAACCGTCGCGGCACCCCCTAAGGCGAGCATGGCAAGAAACTGTCTGCGGTCTAGCTGCCACGCGCCGGGATGACCAATATGGAATGGGATGGACACCGAACGTTCTCCCCGAGTGGCTGCCCCTGGAAATTAACTCATCAGTACGGCTTAGCAAGAAGATACGGAGAAGTGTGCCAGCGCTCGACGATAGGTATTGTGTCCCCGGGGATTGTTTGGTGGCACCGCGTGTTTCCGGGACCGAGCTTATTAGGTGTTTTATCTATCGGGAAACCAAGTCACTTAGTAAATGATAGATTACTAAGTTTCTTGTAAAAGGCTTCGTGGATAGTCTTAATGACCACAGCGGCGGCGCGTCCGAAGTGTTCATCCATGAGAAAAATAGGGTCATCATCTTCTATAACAGATGTAAACTTGTTTGAGACTTTATGGTCTCCATGTAGAAATCTTGATCGAAAATTATATAAAATTCTGACGTCACTGTCTGTAACAGCGTCTTTAATTCGGGGAATAAATTCACTCATGTTGGCTCGTATCTGACCGAGAACGTTCGTAGAATCTGATGTATACAGCGCCTCTAACGCTGCCATAAGCCACACAAAATCGGAAGCGATTTCAAATCGTCCTGTTGGGTGATGGATATGGGACAGGAAGCATAACGCTCTTTCAACATTATGAGTTGGACGGCCGTCCCAGAAACCACCCAGTTGAAAAGTCCACCTAACAAACTCAGAAAAGCTGCCTTCGGGGGTAAGAGGGAAACTGTGCTTGTCCAAGAAAAGAGCGCTAGTATGGAGACCGCTGCTACAGCCCATTGAAGAACTTAAGTCGCGCGCTTTAGCAACATATCCTAAATTAGACTGCGTGGATCCTGGGAAGTATATAGATAAAGCAATCGCTATTTTCTGGGCGATCTCATCTATAAAATCTTCCCTATATGTGCGTTGCCTATCGGCTCTATTAGTATTCCTCCAACGCGCAACTATCACGATTGCAGTCATTTGGAGTTTGGCTTTAGGATCTATCCCGTTACGAATTAAATGTAGAATATCTGGATAATTTATCTCTCGGCAGCGGATGACAATGGACGCCGGGCTTTCGACATGCTCAACGGGTGGAGGGTCAATCCTAAGCTCATTCAAATCCCATAAAAACTGGCGATGAGCTTCTAGTATCCGTTTCCCATTTCCATAGACACCATAGTCCCCATACAGACCATAATCGGGTTCGCAGAGGAATATCTTTGAAAGCTGTGTAAAACCTTGAGCCACGTGTCTATATTATGCTTCGTCTAACATTAGTACGGTATTCCGATTTTTGTCTGCATTCGTCGGCTACTCAGCAGCTTCCCTTTCGCGTTTCGAAGTGCCGGCTCGCGCTTTCCCCAATTTGGCAAGCGCAGGCTGATCAGCACCCCCTGTCTTGGCGAGCAGCGGTCCCAAATAGCCGCCGGTATAAGAGCGCGGCTCCTTCGCTACCTGCTCGGGCGTTCCTTCGGCGATGATCTCGCCGCCCTTGTCACCTCCCTCGGGGCCAAGGTCGATCACCCAATCCGCCGTTTTGATGACCTCAAGATTGTGTTCGATCACCACTACCGTATTTCCTTGCTCCACCAGTGAATGGAGCACCTCGAGCAGCTTCCGCACATCCTCGAAATGCAGGCCCGTGGTCGGTTCGTCGAGAATATAGAGGGTCTGCCCGGTCGCTCTTCGCGACAATTCCTTCGCCAGCTTCACCCTTTGCGCTTCGCCGCCGCTGAGGGTCGTCGCCTGCTGGCCGACCTTGACGTAGCCCAAGCCGACTTCCTCCAGCATCGCCATCTTGTCGCGGATCGGCGGGACGGCCTTGAAGAATTCGTGCGCATCCTCGACATTCATGTCGAGCACGTCGGCAATGCTCTTTCCCTTGAACTTCACTTCCAGCGTCTCGCGATTGTAGCGCTGGCCGTGGCAGACGTCGCAGGTGACATAGACGTCGGGCAGGAAGTGCATCTCGATCTTGATCAGGCCGTCGCCCTTGCACGCCTCGCAGCGGCCGCCCTTGACGTTGAAGCTGAAGCGGCCGGGCTTGTAGCCGCGGGCGGCGCTTTCCGGGAGGCCGGCGAACCAGTCGCGGATCGAGGTGAAGGCGCCGGTATAAGTGGCCGGGTTGGAGCGCGGCGTACGGCCGATCGGCGACTGATCGATGTCGATCACCTTGTCGAGATATTGCAGGCCGGTCAGCTTCTCGTGGCGGCCGGCGAGGACGCGGGCGCCGTTCAGCTGCCGCGCCGCCGAGGCATAGAGCGTGTCGATGGTGAAGCTCGACTTGCCCGATCCGGAGACGCCGGTGATGCAGGTGAAGGTGCCGAGCGGGATGGACGCGGTGACGTTCTTCAGATTGTTGGCGGTGGCGCCGTGGACGGTCAGCTTCTTGCCATTGCCCTTGCGACGCTCGGCCGGGATCGGGACGGAGCGGCGGCCGGTCAGGTAATCGGCGGTGAGGCTGGTCTTGCTGGCCAGCACGTCCTTCAACTTGCCCTGCGCCACAACATTGCCGCCATGGACGCCGGCGCCGGGGCCCATGTCGATGACATAGTCGGCGTGGCGGATGGCATCCTCGTCATGCTCGACCACCAGCACGGTGTTGCCGAGATCGCGGAGCCGCTTGAGGGTGACCAGCAGCCGGTCATTGTCGCGCTGGTGGAGGCCGATCGACGGCTCGTCGAGCACGTAGAGGACGCCGGACAGGCCGGAGCCGATCTGGCTGGCGAGGCGGATGCGCTGGCTCTCGCCGCCCGACAAGGTGCCGGAGGTGCGGTCGAGATTGAGATAGTCGAGGCCGACATTGTTGAGGAAGCCGAGCCGCTCGTTAATCTCCTTGAGGATGGCGCGGGCGATCTCCTTTTGCTGCGCGGTAAGTTTCTCTTCCAATGAGGAAAACCAGGCGAGCGCTTGGACCACCGAGCGGCGGGTGGAGATGCTGATATCCTCGCCGGCAATCTTGACCGCGAGCGGCTCGGGGCGGAGGCGGGCGCCCTCGCAGGTCTCGCAGGGCGCGGCGGATTGATATTTGGCAAGCTCCTCGCGCATCCAGGCGCTGTCGGTCTGCAGCATGCGGCGGTTGAGATTGCCGATCACGCCTTCGAACGGCTTCTTCACCTCATAGGATTTGCGGCCATCGATGAAGCGCAGGGTGACCGGCCGGCCCTTGGTGCCGTGGAGGATCATGTCGGTCACCTCCTCCGGCAGCTCGTTCCACGGCGTCTCCAGGCTGAAGTCGAACTCGCGGGCGAGGCTGCCGAGCACCTGCATATAATAAGGGCTGGGCGGGTTGGACCGGGCCCAGGGCACGACCGCGCCGCGCTTGATCGAAAGATGCTGGTTGGGGACGACCAGCTCGGGATCGAAATAGAGCTTCTCGCCAAGCCCGTCGCAGGCCGGACAGGCGCCCTGCGGCGCGTTGAACGAGAAGAGGCGTGGCTCGATCTCGGCGATGGTGAAGCCGGACACCGGGCAGGCGAATTTCTCGGAGAAAGTGATCCGGCCGGGCGGCGCATTGTCCATCAGCACCGCACGTTCGGACGCCTGTTCCAGGGCGGCGGCGACGCCGATATTGGCATCGCGGGCATCAGACTGCGCTTCGTCGTGAATGAAACGCGCATTGGCCTCACGGACTCCGCCGGTCTTGCCCTGCTCCTTCGGCGGATCGGCAGGGTCGAGATAGACCAGGCCTTCGGCCAGCTTCAGCGCGGTTTCGAGGCTGTCGGCCAGGCGGGTCTCGATCCCTTCGCGGACGACGATGCGGTCGACCACCACCTCGATGTCATGCTTGTATTTCTTGTCGAGCGCCGGCGCGTCCTCAATGTCGTAGAAAGTGCCGTCGATGCGGACGCGGGTGAAGCCCTCCTTCTGCCACTGAGCGAGCTCCTTGCGATATTCGCCCTTGCGGCCGCGCACGACCGGGGCGAGCAGATAGAGGCGGGTGCCTTCGGGCAGGGCCATGGTCCGGTCGACCATCTGGCTGACCGTCTGGGCGGCGATCGGCAGGCCGGTGGCGGGGCTATAGGGTATGCCGACCCGCGCCCAGAGCAGGCGCATATAATCGTAAATCTCGGTGACGGTGGCGACGGTCGAGCGCGGGTTGCGGCTGGTGGTCTTCTGCTCGATCGAAATGGCGGGGGAGAGGCCTTCGATATGGTCGACGTCGGGCTTCTGCATCAGCTCGAGGAACTGGCGCGCATAAGCGGAGAGCGACTCGACATAGCGGCGCTGCCCCTCGGCATAGATGGTGTCGAAGGCGAGGGAGGATTTGCCCGACCCCGACAGGCCGGTGATCACCGTCAGCGTCTCGCGCGGGATGTCGATGTCGACATTCTTGAGATTATGCTCGCGTGCGCCGCGGACGGAAATGTGAGTCAGCATAAGGGAAGTTGTTCCATATTTGTTCTTGAGAGGCAAGAGGGGCGTAAGACGGGGTCAACGCCGCTATGCCGAGATGGGTTCGCGAGGCGCGGAAGACAAGTTTGCTCGTCACCCTGAACTTGTTTCAGGGTCCAGGTTGGGGCCGGCTTCGGGTGAGACAAGAAAGGCCTGCGTGTCTGCCACTCCCCTGGATGCTGAAACAAGTTCAGCATGACTCGGATTGACGAACCGGCCTGGCGTGGCCGAAGCATGCCAAATGCCGCGGTTGATCGCTCTTGCTGCCTTTCTGTTGCTGGCCATGCCGGTCCCGGCCGCTCCGCCGCGCGCGGTCGAACGGGGCGATCCGCTGCGGGAGAAATTGCTCGATACGCTGCGTTTCGACGTGCAGCGCGACCTCGGCCAGAGGATCATCTTCGTCGTCCGCGTGCTGCGCGTGCAGGACGATTGGGCGTTCGCGACGGTGGCGCCGCGCACGCCGGCCGGGGCGCCGATCGATTTCAGCCGGACGCACCATGCCGAGCGGCAGCGCGAGGGAATGCTGGACGGCGATACCACCTACGCCTTGCTGCGGCGAAAGGGGGCGCAATGGGACGTCGTCACCTGGGTGATCGGGCCGACCGATGTCGCCTGGGCCGGATGGGCCGAGGAATATGGCGCGCCGGAAAGCCTGTTCGGCCTGCCCGAAGGCGATTGAGGCGGCGGTAGCGGACTTTTAGGGTCCGGCGCGGTAAAGCAAAGCGAAGCCGGGTGCGGGGTCGCCGGGCGGGAGAAAGAATGACTGCCAATCGCCTCAACAAGCGGCCGGTCGAGAAAGTGTGGGGAAGGCAGCACCTTCCGCGCGCGTTCGGCGGCGACGCGGACCAGCCGGTGGGCGAGATCTGGTTTCAGGACAAGAGCGGCGGCGACGCCGAATTGCTGATCAAATATTTGCTGACCTCGGAAAAATTGTCGATCCAGGTCCATCCCGACGATGATGCCGCCCGGGCGCGCGGCTACGCGCGCGGCAAGGATGAAGCCTGGCTGATCGTCGATGCCGAGCCCGGCGCACGGATCGGCCTCGGCCTCAAGCGCGCGGTCGGCAAGGAAGAATTGCGCACCGCCGCCCTGGACGGATCGATCGAGCAACTGGTCGACTGGCGCGCGGCGCATGCCGGCGATTTCATCCATTCGCCGGCGGGCACGATCCATGCGCTCGGGCCGGGTCTGACCCTGATCGAGATCCAGCAGAATGTGGATCTCACTTACCGGCTCTACGATTATGGCCGGCCGCGCGAATTGCAGCTCGACGAAGCGGTCGAAGCGGCCAATCCGGCGCCTTACCAGGCCCCGTTCCAGCCCTATCTGCACAGTCCGGGACGGGAGATACTCGCCGCCGGATCGGCGTTCGTGATCGAACGCTGGACCGGCGCGGCGGGCGGGCGGCTGGCCGGCGAGCAGGGCCGCCCGGTCTGGTTGATCCCGGTCAGCGGCACCGGCCTGATCGACGCCGAGCCGCTGCAGCCGCCGGCGGTCTGGCTGATCGAGGACCAGAGCCGGGTGCGGATCGACGCGGATTCGGAAATGCTGTTCGCCTATCCGGGCGGGGCGGTGATCGAGGAATTGCTGGTCGATACGCGGTCGGTGTCGGTGCAGCCGTCGGAAGAGCGCAGGCATTATGTGCCGCCGGTGCGGATCGCGCCGTCTTTTTATGGGGACGATTAGCGCTTAATTCCTCCCCTATGAGCAGGGGCTCAGTGCCCCGCACTGAGCAGCCATGTCTGGGAGACATGGCGACCTGCTCATTTCGAGGGGAGGGGGATGAACCGGTCGCCATCCTCCCAGGATGGCTATGATTGGCGGGGGCAATCATACCTGTTCATTGCGTAGCATGGTGGAGGGGCCCCTTCTCTTCGGAGCTAAGAACCCCTCCACCGCACTACGTGCGGTCCCCCTCCCCGCGAAATCGCGGGGAGGATCTTAGCGGGTCTTCCCCACCCTCTCGACAAATCCCACCGCCGCCGACTCGATCTGCTTGTCGAGCGGCAGGGCGGGGTCGGCGTAGGTGGCGATATTGCCGGCGCGGTCGGACGGCGCCTGCTTGAGCAGATGGTTGGCCCCATCGACGATCAGCAATTCGATGCCCGGCCGCGCGGCGGCGAGCATGCGCGCATCCTCGACGCCAACCTGGATGTCGTTGCCGCCCTGGATCACCAGGACCGGCGCCTTGACCTTCGCCAGCGCGCGGACCGGATCCTTGCCGAACCAGGAAATCAGATAGGGCTGCACGCTGGGCCGGAACAGGGCCGCCAGCGACGGCGGCGTGTCGGCCACGGTGCGACCCTGCTCGAGCTCAGCGATGATCGGGAAGGCCTTGGCTTGCAGGGCTTCCGGCAGCGCCGTCTTGAGCTGGTCTTTCAGGATGACAGGCGCGGTGCGGCCGGTGCCGGAGAGGGACAGCAGGCCGCACAATTTGACCTTTTCCGCCTCAAGCTTTTGCGCCGCCAGCGCGACGATCAAAGCGCCTTCCGAATGGCCGGCGAGGACGAGGCAATTGGTGCCCGGTTGCGCGGCGAGATATCGGCCCCAGGCGACCGCATCGTCGACCATCATGTCGAATCTCAATTCGCTTTCCGAGACCATTGCCGGCGCGCTCTGGCCGACGCCGCGCTTGTCGGTCCGCAGCGAAGTGATCCCGGCCCGGGCGAAAGCCTCCGCCAACAGCTTCAGCGTGGCGGCCTTCACCCCCATCGCCGAATTGCCGTCGCGGTCGGTCGGCCCGGATCCGGCAATGATCAGCACGGCCGGCCCCTTCGCCCGCCCGCCGGGCAATAGCGAACCATGCAATGGCGCCTTGCCGCCGTCGATCGAGACCTCCTGATCGACCGGCGTGGCCTGCGCGGTCGCTGCGCCGGCGAGAGCGGCCAGCCCGATTCCCAGACGATGAATGGTCTTGCCCATATTGCCCTATCCTCTGCGCACTGTGTCCAATGTCTCGGCGGTCACCGGATAGCCGATCCCTTCGGGAATGCAGAGCCATTGACGGCCTTCACGCTGCTCGATCCAGGGCGTGATGGTCTGGATGGGATGACGAATCGCATCGGCGCGCGCTTCGGCGATCGAGGCGAAGCGGGCGAGCCGCTCGAGATTGCGGTGAGTCGGGAAGATTGCGTCGGCGCGGCCGGCCTCGATCTCGGCGAGGATGTCGGCGGCGGTCGCCCAGAAAGTGTGGACCGCCTCGGACCGGTCGGGGCTGGTCGGCGGCGCGTTGGCGGGCGCCTCGGCGAGATAGAATGAGGCGTCGAAGCGGCGCTTTCTCTCGGTATCGGGGAGCCAGCGCGCGAAGGGGGTAAGGGCGTCCAGATCGACAGCGAGGCCCTGGCTTTCCAGCAGCTCGGAGAAAGGCCGGCCGCCGGCCATGCCCTCGCGCAGCGCGGCGGTGGCGCCGGCGTCGGGCGACGGCAGCAAGGCGGCGGCGATGCCGGCTTCCTCGATCGTTTCGCGGACGGCGGCGATCCGGGCGGCAGCGTCCGCCACCGACGGATCATGGCGCGCGGCGCTGAGATGGTCGTCCGAGTCTATCCGGCCGCCCGGAAAGACCAACGCACCGGCGGCGAAAGCCATCGACTTGGCCCGCTCCATCATCAGCAATTCGGGCGCGCCACCCGACTGTGTCTCGCGCATCAGGATGAGCGTGGCGGCGGGAATGGTCTGGAGAATATCGGTCATCGGACGACTTTAGAATCCGGTCCGGCAAATAGCGAGGCGGCGCGCGACGCGCCTTCCGCAAGCCGGCCGCGAAAATGAATTGAGGCGAGTGACTTATTCAATTAACACAGTCCGGGGTGCAACGGCAATGGACATGAATGTGATTCAGCGGGGCAAGGGCAAGGCGGCTTTCAGCTTCATCCTGCTGATCGTCCTGCTCGACGCCTTGTCGATGGGACTCGTCTTTCCGGTTCTGCCGCAGCTGGTGATCGCGCTTGGCGGCGGCGATGCCGCCCATGGCTCGCGGATGTTCGGCTGGATGGCCGCCGCCTGGTCGGTGATGCATTTCCTGGCGGCGCCGATATTGGGCGGGCTTTCCGATCGCTTCGGCCGGCGCCCGGTGATCCTCATTTCGGCGTTCGGGCTCGCCGTCGATCTGGTCATCATGGCGCTTGCGCCGACGCTCGCCTGGCTGTTCGTCGGCCGCCTGTTGTCCGGGGTGACCGCGGCCAGCCAATCCACCGCCACCGCCTATATCGCCGACGTGACGCCGCCCGAGCAAAGGGCGCAGCGCTTCGGGCTGCTTTCGGGCATATATGGCGTTGGCCTGATCCTCGGGCCGGCGGCGGGCGGCCTGCTGGGCGGGATCGACGTGCGCGCACCCTTCTGGGCGGCGGCGGCGCTGACCGTCTTGAGCTGGCTTTACGGCCTGATCGTGCTGCCGGAATCGCTGGCGCCGGAAAATCGCGCGCCCTTTCCCTGGCGTGCCGTCATTCCGGCCAAATCCTTCGGCATTCTCGCCAAATATGAAGGCCTGGCCAGTCTCGCCAGCATATTGACGATCGTACAGCTGGGCGCCCACGCGGTGAATACGTTGGTCGTGCTCTACAGCGCCCATCGCTTCGGCTGGACGCCGGTCAATATCGGGCTCGCCTTCATGGTCTATTCGGCCGGGACGATCGCGATCACCGCTGTCGTGTCGCCCAAGCTGGTCCAGCTGTGGGGCGAGCGGCTCGTGATCCTGTCCGGTCTGTTCGTCTGGGTGGTCGGATTCGTCATCCTCGGCCTGGCGCCCAACGGGGCGTGGTTCCTGGTCTCAAGCATCTTCATCTGCTTCGGCAATATTACCGTCCCGCCGCTGCAGGCCTTGCTCTCCAACAAGGTCGGGCCGGACGAGCAGGGCCGGCTGCAAGGCACGATTTCCGCGCTGATGGCGGTGACCGGGATGGTCGGCCCGATCCTGTTCTCGCAGATCTTCGCCTGGTCGATCATGGCCGGATCGCCACCGGCCAAATCGGGCATTGCCTTCCTGCTTGGCGGAGCTCTCATTGCCCTGTCCTGGCTGCTAGCCTGGAAAGTGGCGAAAAATGCGAAGGCTGGCGAGGCGGGATCGGGCGGCGCGGCGGTCGATGTGCTGCCGCAACCGGATGCGTAGGCCGTAATATTGGCGCCGCGCCGGGCATCGGAAGAATATTCCAGGATGTCGCCGCTCGGCTTAGCTGCGCATCTTCTTTCCACGCAAAGTAGTCCGAATGTTAGCCGCTCGGGAAGGTCCCGACTATGCGGGCAATCATCTAGGATTAATAGCTAATCGCGATAAAGGTATTGGATTTCAGAATCTAGTCCTGGCCTTCGCTCCGCGATACATTAGTGCATGATGATTGGTTTGGGACATGCGGACTATATTCCTGGAGATGTCACGGAGCTGAAACTCCGCGTCGGATTTCTGCTGTTGCCGCGATTCACCCTGACCGCATTCGCCGGCTTCGTGGATGCCCTTCGCCTTGCGGCTGACGAAGGAGATCGCAGCCGTCAAGTGCGCTGCTCGTGGTCGGTGCTTGGTCAGAAGGACGCACTGATTGAATCGAGTTGCGGTGTCAGGATCGTTAGCTCTGAAGATCTGTGCGACCCTAAGACCTTTGACTATATTGTGGTAGTCGGCGGGCTATTGCACGGGGGGCAGAAGATTCCCTGTGAATATCTGTCCTATCTGCGCCGGGCGGCCCATGACGGCGTCAAGCTGGTGGGCCTCTGCACAGGCTCTTTCGTGCTTGCCCGGGCCGGATTGCTCAATCGGCACATCGTTGGGGTCAGCTGGTTTCATCGCGAGGACTTCCTGCGAGAATTCCCGAGCTGCCGGGTGGTTTCCAATCAACTTTACGTAGTGGATCGCAATCGCATCACGTGCGCGGGCGGAACCAGCGTCGTGCATCTCGCGGCTTACATAATCGAACGGACGATCGACCGCGCAAGCGCTGTCAAGGCATTACGCATCATGATCGATCGCCCACCATTGCCGCCGCGAACGCTGCAACCCGAGTCCGTGCTCACCACCGGCGGCAACGACACGTTGGTGAAGAAGGCCATGCTGCTGCTTGAGCAAAAACTTGAGGCGCCGTTGCACGTGACGGAGGTGGCGAACACGCTTCAGATCGGTCGCAGGCAGCTGGAACGCCGTTTCCGGCGTGACGTCGGACTTAGCCCTTCGGGCTACCGACAAAGACTGCGCATAGAGAGGTCGCAATGGCTGCTGCAGAATACGGACTTGCAAGTCATCGACATTGCGTTTGAATGCGGGTTTCAGAGCAGCGCCCATTTCAGCCGGATGATCCGGCGCAGATATAGTTGCACGCCGCTCCAATTGCGTGCGAAGTGCGCCAGAAAGCCGCTTCTCGATAGCTCACCGTCAATTCATCAGCACCACGGGTAAAGCGAGCGCAGGTCAGCCTGCGCCGTCAACGATATTGGTCATTATTATGCGGCCTCTTCGTCCGGCTGCTGTCGCCTTAGCTACTCGAAGAGCGCTTGATCCAGATCAGCTTTCATATCTTGGATCGGCAAGCGTGGCTGCGACGATCGGCTCCGCCGCCCCGGAGACTATGAGTTCGGCGGCCTGGAACAATGCCGGGTCGACCGGATGCCCCGAAGCCGCGACATTCTCCTCCAGCTGCTCGGGCCTCGATGCCCCGACGATCGCCGAGGCAATGTTGGGCTCTCGCAGGACCCAGGCCAGCGCGAATTGGCCGAGGGTGAGATTGGCCTCGGCTGCAAGCGGCTTTAGCTGCTGCACTGCGTCCAGCAGATCGGGCGTCAGCCAACGGTCGATCAAGCCTCCGCTCGTCTCGCTCGCTGCCCGGCTGCCGGACGGCAATGGCTCCCTCGGAAGATATTTGCCGGTCAGCACGCCCTGCTTGAGCGGCGACCACACAATCTGCGAAATTCCGTTCGCAGCGCAAAGCGGAATCACTTCCCTTTCCGGCTCGCGCCAAAGCAAGGAATATTGCGGTTGGCTCGAAACGAACTTGGCTATTCCTGCCATTTCTATCGCGTCCCGGATCTTGTCCGCGGGCCATTCGGAAAAGCCGATATAGCGCACCTTTCCCGACGCTATCGCGTCAGTGAGCGCCGCCATCGTCTCTTCAAGCGGTGTCGCATTGTCGTAACGATGGCATTGGTAAAGGTCGACATAATCTACCCGAAGACGCTTCAGCGAAGCGCCGAGTTGCTTTTCTATCTGTTTTCTGGAGAGGCCCCGATCATCTTCCGACATCGGATAATAAAGCTTTGTCGCAAGCACAAAGGCGTCCCGCGGCCTGCCGGCCAAAGCTTCGCCGAGAAATGTCTCGGCGGCTCCCTGCCCATAAACATTGGCAGTGTCGATAAAGTTGATGCCAAGATCAAACGCACGGGCGAGACTGTTCAAAGCTCGCTCACGTTCAATGCCTACGCCGAAGGTGAGCCAGGAGCCCAATGATATTTCCGAAACTTCAAGGTCACTAGAGCCAAGTTTTCGATAACGCATGCAACTTTCCCAAAACTACAGGGTGAAGAACGATAAATTGGCCCGGTCTGCGATGAAATGCTTAGTCTTGCCATGCCTGATTGTAGACTGAGGACATCACAATCGTATCGGGCCGGCCGCCGTGCGGCAAGGCTGCCTGGCGCATAATGGCCATGCCCGTCGATGTTCCTACACCGAGAAAGGTCGCGAGGCCGAACTCCAAGACGCAAAAAAGTACAAATGCGACGCAGATGTCCTATCGCTAATCCCCAAGTTTTCCCTACACTTCAGCACGATTATGGATGGGTTGTGAATCGAGATTAGGCGAAAAAAGGGGAGTTGAGTTAGGCGATCCCCGACGAGGATCGCGTCGGCCTTAGGGTGCCATCAGATATATCGCTAAAGGCGATAGAGCACTCGGATATATTCGTTAGTCTTGGGCTCTCAGAGAAAGTAGGTTTCGCTTCTTGGAAATGCGCGACTGCACGATTGCCCGGGCTTTTGGATGGATTAGTGTGACATCAATGGAGCGACGATTTGAATGACGGAACTTTCGGGGGAAAACAATCCTCAGAAGTTTATCAGATGGTGTAAGAAACTCACTTATCTCGATCTCGTGAATGGGCGAGACTTTTGAGACTCTTCCGCATTCAAAGCCCCAATTATAGTTGATGGGTGCATTGCTGTATTGATCGATAAATTGTCTAACTGGGGAGAGATGACATGCGTACGACCAAAGCGAAATATCTGCTTGCGTCGACATTGGCTTCGTTTGGCCTATGCTGGGCCATGCCGGCGTTCGCGGCACAGCCCGCGGCACAACCTAAGCCAAGCGAGGAAAGCGCCGCGACCGAGGCGCAAGAAGAGCCCACCGGTCCCGAGATCGTGGTGACCGCGCAGTTCCGCGAACAAGAAATCCTGGACGTGCCGATGTCGATCACCGCGCTGTCGGGAGACACGCTGACCCGGCAGGGAGCGACCACCCTTATCGAGATCGCCAGCCGCGTCCCCGGCTTGTCGACGATTGAATTCTCGCCGGGCCAGAATCGCGTCCAGCTCCGTGGCATTTCGTCGTTGCAGGGCCGGCCCACAGTTGGTTCCTATCTTGATGAATTGCCGCTCAACGTGGATGGCGGCTTTGCCAATTACGGCGCGGACGTCCGCTTCATCGATATGGAGCGTATCGAGGTGCTGCGCGGTCCTCAGGGCACGCTGTACGGCGAAGGCTCGATGGGCGGCACGATCAGATATCTGACGCGCAATCCAAATCTGATGCGCCCTTCCGTCGGGTTCGAAGCGGTTGCCGGCTTCGTGGAGGACGGCTCCGAGCTGTATCGCGGCAATGCGATCCTGAACCTGCCGCTGGTGGAGGACAAATTCGGCCTTCGCTTTGTCGGAGGCTATGAACGCAGCCCGGGCTGGATCGACTATCCCTTCCTTACGGGCGGCCCGAAGAAGGACCAGAATTACGGCGATTCCTTCACCGGGCGCCTCAAGGCGCTTTGGAAGGTAACCGACAATTTCACGGCAAGCCTGATGCTCGGCTATCAGGATACGACGCAGCATGCCAATAACTTGTCGGACGTCGGCACCTATACGTCACCTAACGTGCTGCCGTCGCTTTATCACGATGAAATGAAGCTTGGTTCGTTTGTGCTCAATTATGACGCAGGATCCTTCAACATCATAAGCGCGACCGGCTATCTTGATCGCACCTCCGATCAAACGCTGGACTTCACCCAGGTGCTTGGGCCGCTTTATTTGCTCTTTTTCGGCCATGTCGTGGATAAAGTGAACGCCCGCGGCGTTTTCAAATTCGAGAACATCACCCAGGAGATACGGTTTTCGTCCAAGGGCGATGGGCCATTCAACTGGAGCGCCGGCGTTTACCTCAAGCGGGAGAACCGCACCGGATTCAATGAGACGATCACGACACCGACGCCGCCGCTGGGGGAATTCCTTATTCCCACTCCGCAATCAAGCCATGCGGAAGCCGGCGCGGTGTTCGCGGAGATCAATTATGCCTTCTCGCCTCAATTCGATGTAACGGCCGGACTGCGTTATGAACGGGAACGGCGTTGGTCCGAAGCGACGGCCACTTCACCCGAGATCGGCGGGACGCACGAGTCCCTCAATCCACGGGGCGTCCTTTCCTATCGGCCGACCGATGACATTCTCATCTATGCGACAGCTGCGAAGGGATATCGCGCTGGCGGGACGAATGCGCTCGATCCCACCGCGATCTGCCCGGTGCCCAAGAACTTCAAGCCGGAGCAGCTGTGGAGCTATGAGCTCGGCTCGAATGTCTCGATGGCCGACGGGAAAGTCAGCGTGCAAGCCGCCGTGTTCCACAATGACTGGACCGACATTCATTCGGCTTATTATTGCCCAGGCGAGTTCGGCCCCCGCACCGCGAACGGCGGCAAGGTGAAAGGGTCGGGTGTCGATCTCCTGTTGACGGTTCGACCGGTCGAGAAATTGTCGCTGATCTTTTCGGGCAGCTACAATCACAGCGAATATAAGGACACTTCGATTACCCATTTTGCCGGCGATCCGGTAGATTTCGTGCCGAAATGGACGTTCAGCATCGCCGGCGACTACGACGTTCCGGTCAGCGAAAGTCTGACCGCCCGGCTCCATGCCGATTATCAGTGGGTGGACCGGTTCACGATCGCCATTCGAAACATCAGCACCATTCCGGGCATACCGGGGGGCTTTGCAACGTCCGACCAGGTCGGGCGGATCAATTTGCGAGCCTCTTTGCTGAAAGGCGATTGGGAAGCGTTCGTCTTCGCCAACAACGTAACCGACGAGCGTAAGATAGCGCTGCCCCGTTATGGCGGATATTTCCAGACCACCAACACGCAGCCGCGTACCATCGGCTTCGGATTGCGCTACAATTATTGACGATCGAATGGCCACGCTCCTGAAAAAGGGGCGTGGCCATTCGTCTGACGCAACAGGAAATTCGGTGACGAAGTCGCTCGGTCTCGGTGACGCCTGAGGATCCACCCCGGGCGCGAGTCGTCCTTCGGAGAAGTCGAATGAAAGCAATGATCAAATCCGCCGTGATGGCGGCGGCAATTTTGGGATCAGCCTGCCCGGCCGGCGCAGAGCGGCCCGCAATAGATCTCAACATGTATAATGAGATAAAAATAAATCGACCCGCGTCGAAAATATGGCCCTATCTTATGGAGCCCAATCAGTGGAAGTCGGATCGGCACATGATCCACCATCACGGCCCCAAGGGGCAGGTCGGCGAGGTTCTCGCCATCGTCCCGGCCGGCAAGCCCGATCAAATATGGTTTTTTGCCGAAGTCCTGGAGCTTGTCCCGAACAAGCGGCGTACGGTCAAAATGATCAGCAAGACCGGCCAATTGCTCGGCTACACGATCTGGCGGCTGGAGGAGCGAAGCGGCCGCACGATGGTTTATTCGGATGTGCACGGCGAAGCCACCGTTCCGTCCGACGATCCGGCGAAGATAACGCCCGAGGCCTTGGCTGAGCAACGGCGCCAGGGATATGAATCCAACAAGACACGCACCGATGCCGAGCTGCTCAAGCTGAAACGCATGGTTGAATCGTCGAAATAAGGCACGGCTTACCCGGCTGATCAATCGCGCATCGAACAGAGAGAATGAATGAAGGTCGATCTGACGGGCCGTAATGTGCTTGTAACCGGGGCAAGCCGCGGGATTGGCGCCGCGATCGCGTGCGCGATGGGCGAAGCAGGTGCCGGGGTGGCGCTTCATTATAGTCGTAGCAAGTCGCAGGCAGAGACGCTTGCGTCCCGGATCGGGGAGAATACGGAAACATTCCCGGCCGATCTGACGCGGCCTGAGGAATGCGAAGCCTTGTGGGAGATGGTGACCCGCCGTTTCGGCCAGATCGATATTCTGGTCAACAATGCCGGCCTGGCAATCTCCTCTCCGGTGCGCGGAGCGACCGAAGCCTGGATCGATGACTGGGATGCGACCCAGGCCGTCAATCTGCGGGCGACGGGGTTATTATGCCGCGCGGCGATTCTTCACTTCACGAGCCGCGGCCATGAGGGCCGCATCATCAACATTTCCTCGCGCGCCGCCTTTCGCGGGGACCAGCCGGAATATCTCGCTTATGCGGCCTCCAAAGCCGGGGTTGTGGCCCTGACCCGATCGATCGCCCGCGGCTTCGGCAAGGCGGGCATTACGGCGTTCAATGTCGCGCCGGGCTTCACGCGCACGGACATGGCGCAGGATATTATCGCCGAATATGGCGAGGATTTTGCAAAGAGCGACATCGCGCTTGGACGTATGACCGAGCCGGCCGACATCGCGCCGATGGTGGTGTTGCTCGCGAGCGGCCTGGCGGATCACGCGACTGGCTCGACCATCGACTTCAACGCCGGTTCGTACGTGCATTGATGTCCGATCCCACCCCCCTCCATGCCACAGCCGCCCGCCCGGCCTTTGGCGCCGTGTTCGCCCCCCATATGGCGGTTGCGGATTATCGGGACGGCCAATGGGGTGCCGCCGAAATTCGCCCCCTCGGGCCGATCGAGATTCATCCGGCCGCACACGTCCTTCATTATGCGAGCACCTGCTTCGAAGGCTTCAAAGCCTATCGGTGGGCTGACACCAGCCTCAATGTGTTTCGGATGGATCGTAACATAGCCCGGATGCAGCAGAGCGCGCGCCTGCTCATGCTGCCGGTGCCCGACAGCGATCAGTTCGCGGGTATGATTCTCGATCTGGTCGACCGCTGTGGCGATGACATTCCGGAAGCCCCCGGCTCCCTCTATTTGCGGCCGGTGCTGTTTGGAACGACGCCGACTATCGGCGCGGCTTCCGTGCCACCGGCGGAGGCACGGCTGATCGTTCTGGCCGGTCCGGTATGGGATTATTTCGAAGGTGGGCTGCGCCCGCTTCGGATCTTCGTCGATAATCAGCATTTGCGCACAGCCCCGCATCTGGGCGAGGCGAAGGCTGGTGCGAATTACGCGTCGGCACTGGGGCCAACGGTGGCGGGCATACGCTCGCATGGTTGCGACCAGGTGCTGTTCAGCCTCGACAGCGGAATCCAGGAAACCGGCGCTTCCAATTTTCTGCTTATCCGCAATGGCCAGATCCTGACGCGCAGCCTGGATTCGACATTTCTCCCCGGAGTCACCCGGGATTCGGTCCTGACCATGGCGCGTGGGCTGGGTTTCGAGGTGATCGAACGCGTGTTCGACGTCGATGAAATGCTGGCGTGGATCCAGGGTGGGGAAGCCGCCTTGTGCGGCACCGCCGTTGTCATGGCCGGCGTCGGCACCCTTGTTTATAAAGGGCGCGAATATCCGGTTGGCGATGGCGAAGTAGGGACCGAGACACGCCGTTTGCGTGCTGCGCTGATGGATGTTCAGCATGGTGTCTTGCCCGATCGATATGGTTGGATGACTCGCGTGGAACCGGGCGTTGCCCATGCGGCTAAATGAAAATCCCACCAAGTCGAATCATAGTGGCCAGCCAGTCAGGCAAAGGCCATCTCCTAATATGCGGGCAAATGCGGGGCTTGCCGGGGCTTTGGAAAGGACGAGGACCAGCCGATGACACATGAAACGCAAACCCATGGAATCAGCCGGCGCAATTGGCTGCGCGGCGCAACCTATGCGGCTGGGGCCATTGTCGCAGCCCCTTTTCTGAATTTGAACCGCTACAAGCTGTTTGCGGCGACCGGCACCGAATATTCGGAACGCGCTGTGCGGCTTGTGCGCGAAAATATCGTGATCGACATGCTGGGACTGCTTAGCCTGAACCGGGACACGCAGCGCCGGTGGGTCAAGAGCGCCGACAATCTCACCGACGAGGAGTTTCAGCGTCTCCTTTCATCCGGCATCAACGTCTTCCACGATGCGCGTCCGGGCGGCCACCCGGCCCCCACCAGCTTCGGCAGATTCGAAGCCGTCTTGCAATTCGTGGCGGATCAGAATGCCTTCATAGCCGGCAATGACCAGCGTCTTATGCGCATTGACAGCGCCGCCGATCTCAACCGCGTTCATGGTTCCGGCAAGGTCGGTGTCCTTATCGGTCTCCAGGACGCTTCGCATTTCCGTACGCCCGACGATGTCGAGCTTTTCCATGACATGGGGCAGCGCGTGTCGCAGCTCACTTATAATAGCCGCAACCTTATCGGCACTGGCTCCACCGAGCGCAACGACAGCGGCATCAGCGATTTCGGTGTCGCGATAATCGAACGGATGAACAAGGTTGGCATGGCGGTGGACGTGTCACATTGCGGCGAGAGAACGACACTGGACGCATTCGAGATATCGAAACGGCCTGTCCTGATCACCCATTCCAACGCCCGTAAGCTCGCCGGAGGCAATCCGAGGACCAAGACCGACGAGGCGATCCGGGCCGTCGGCAAGAATGGCGGCGTAATGGGTATTACCGGTGTGCGCAATTTCGTGAAGGCCAGCGAGCCGACCACCGTCGAGGACATGATCGACCATTTCGACTATGTGAAGAAGATGATCGGGCCCGAGCATCTCGGCATCGGCAGCGACATCGATCTGGACGGTTATGACGACACGCCGGCCGAGCAGCAGCGCGAGCTGCGCGCGGCATACAAGCCGAGCTATGGTTTCCGGGACAAGCTCGACATCGACGAGGTCGCGCATCCGATGCGGATGTACGATCTCACCGAAGCCTTGATCCGGCGGAAATATTCCGACGCAGAGATTACCGGCATCCTCGGCGGAAACTTCAAGCGCGTTCTGAGCCAGATCTGGACCGTGTAATCGGCATCGCACGAGCGCCGGGGAAATTTGCGACGACAAGCTAGCGTGCCTTCCCGATCTCGGGGGTCGTCAGGGTTGTCAGCACGTGAGGGAGAAGATTGAGATGCGCGCGATGGTGATTGACCGTTTCGGCGGCCCCGAAGAATTTCACTTTGCCGAGGTGCCGACTCCGGCGCCCGGCACCGGGGAAGTCGTCATTCGCCTGGCTTATGCGGCGGTCAATCCGGCCGACTGGAAATGCCGCGCGGGTTGGTTCGCGCCCTATGCCGATTATGAATTTCCCTTCATCATCGGCTTGGACGGCGCCGGTATTATTGCCGCCGTGGGGCCGGGCGTCAGTGCCTTCAAGCCTGGCGATCGGGTCGCCACCAAAGCCAATCAAGCCGAAAAATGGGGCACTTATGCCGAATATGTGAGGACCGAGGCCGGGCGGGTCGCCGCGGTCGGTTCCCGGATTCCTTTGGAGGAGGCCGCGACGGTGCCGACCTGCGGAATATCGGCCTGGGAAGGCATTGACCATGTCGGCCATGTCCAAGCTGGGCAGACGGTTCTCGTCCATGGTGGCGCCGGTGGCACCGGCAGCCTGGCCATTCAGATAGCCAGGCTTTTCGGTACCCGGGTGGCGGCCACCTGCGGGCCGGATAATCTGGAATATGTACGATCGTTGGGTGCGGAACGCGCGATCGATTATCGCAGCGAGAATATCGTCGAGGCGGTAACCGCCTGGGCGCCGGGCGGTGTCGATTTCGCTTTCGACTGCGTTGGCCAGGGAAGCTTCAAAGACGGCCTTAAAGCCGTCAAGCGCGGCGGCACTTTCGGCTATATCAAAACCGTGATCCCCGATGAGCCGATCATCAGTATGGAAGAAGGCGCAAAAGCCGGCGTCAAGGTCGAGCTGGTTTCGAGCAACCCAACCCGACTGGAAGGTCAGCTCGCGCGGGTTATGGATGCTTTCAACAAGGGCCAGCTACGGGCGCCGGCAATCGCAATCATGCCGCTTGAGCAAGTCGCTGAAGCCCATCGGCGCGTTGAGGACGGGCACGTACGAGGCAAGATCGTCCTCAAAATCGCGGAATTATGAGCAAAGAGGGGAAACGCGGCCTCAGCCTCGATCAGCTGCGCCACGAAATTGAATCTCTGCCCGGGATCATTACTACAAGACGTAAGGATGACCTGTTTTTCTTTTATGACCCTGATAATGTTGGTGAATTGTCATGGATACTACCTGTCGCAACAATTGTCTGTTCAGACGAATATGATGCATTTTCCAATCTCGATAGGTCTAATATATTTCGATTGAATATCGGCATCGACAAAGATTCATTTTTGAACCTGTTCGGGTCCAAGGCAAGATGCCTAAATTACGATTTCACCGAACTTAATGTGATCATGCCTCACCCCGTTTACGGCCGTTCTTATTATATTTGCATACTCAACCCGGGCGATGAGCTGCTGTCGAAGCTGCGTGAGCTGCTTCACATAGCCCATTTGGTGGCGGCGCGTCGCTTTAAGCATCGATAGATTTGAACCGCGCTCACGCCTCGGAAAAGCTGCCCCCATCATCTTAGACAGAGAGCGACGCATAATGGGAAAAATACGACGCATGCTGTATATTGCTGTGAGGGCGATTTCCCTAAAACATACACTGATGTCCAACCTCAGGGGAATTCGAATGGATGCGATGGCAACATCTGCATTGGCGGTTGCGCCCACGCGGATTGCCTTACGTGTCGGCCCCGACGAGCATAGGGAAATTCGATGAGCGGCAAAAGTCGGTGGTTCGGTGCGGCATTGGCCGCAAGCTTCATCTGCCTATCGGCCTCTCAGGCTGTGGCTGGTGAAGCAGCGCCCGCATATTCCAGCATCGAGCAATGGATCAAGCAGGAAGGGCGTGCTTTCTCGGTGAGCGACAGCAGGTCGGTTGCGGCGCTGGTCGACAAGGTGGTCGCCTCTCACCCGAATGACCTGGAGCTGCTCGGCTTCGGTGAGGCGCTGCACGGCTCCGAAGACATTCTTCAGTTGCGCAATCGCATCTTTCAGCGCCTCGTCGAGGCACATGGCTATACGGCGATCGCCATCGAAACCGGCTTTCCCGATTCCCGCATCGTGAACGACTATGTGATGGGCGGTGGCGGCTCTTATGAAGGGTTGGTCTCCAACGGCTTTGGCTGGGGCATGGGGGCATATGAAGCCAATCGCGAGCTGGTCGAGTGGATGCGCAAATATAATGCGGATCCTGCCCATCGCACCAAGCTTCGCTTCTATGGGTTCGACGTGTCCGCCTTTGGCGCTGCCCGGATAAAGGGGCCGGATGGGGTGCTTCACCTCGCTCTCGATTACCTGGCCGCGATCGACAAGGAGGGTGCACAGGCCCATCGTACGCCGATTGATGCCCTGCTCGGCCAATTGTCCGGTTGGGAGAATCCGGACATATGGGTAGGCAAGGTAAAAGGTCCTGGCTTGACCCCTGCGGCGGCCTCGCTGCGCATAGCGATCGAAGATCTGATCAACGAATTGCGTACGCGTCGTCCCGAGCTTGTCGCCAAGAGCAGCGAAGATGAATATCTCAAGGCGCTTCGTTATGCCTTGATCGCCCGGGAGACGATGAACTTCCACGCCGCGCTGGCGGTTAGCGGTGCCGAGCCACGCGTCGGCGTGCGGGGGATTCGCGACGCGTGGATGGCGGACAATCTGAATTTCATCGCGGCGCATGAACGTGGTCGCGGCAAGGCCTTTGTCTTCGCGCATAATGGCCACCTGCAGCAGGGCAAGTCCGTCTGGCCGTGCTGCGGGCAAAAGCATAATGGAACGGTCTATGAATGGTGGCCCGCCGGCTCCCAGCTCAACGAAATGCTTGGCCCTCGCTATGCCGTGATTGGCACCGCGCTTGGCGCGGGTGCCACCAACGGCATCAAGCCGGCTGAGCCCGGAACGCTCGAAGGGATGCTCGCCGCCAACGAGGGGCCGGCCGTGCTTATTCCAACCCATGGCGGAACGGGCCTGCCGTTGGCGCAGGTCGAGGCGCTTCCGCTGCGCTCCGGGAGCCCTGAGAATCTTTCCTATACTGTGCTGGAGCCGCACAGCCTGAGTGATTTCGACTGGCTGGCAGCGCTCGATACGACGGAAGCGATCCGCTATATTCCTCAAAGCAAGATCGATGCCGCCGCCCCCGTTCCAGTAGCGGCGTCGCGCCCAAGCCCTTCCGGCTCAACCGGTTCCGGGATGAATCGATCTTCCAGCCCGGTTCACGCGACGATCGACCAGTGGATCAGGAAGGACGCGATCTCTGCTTCCGTCGATTCTCCTGCCAAGCTCGATGCAGCGGTCGATCAGATCGTCCGCTCGCTTGGCGATTCTATCGAATTGCTTGGCATGGGCGAGGGTCTGCACGCGTCCGAAGACATTCTCAGGCTTCGCAATCGCCTGTTTCAACGGCTCGTGGCCAAGCATGGCTATAGCGCCATTGCGATAGAAACGGGGTTCGAAGAAGCTGCCATCGTCAACGAATATGTCGCCGGTCGCGGGCCGGCAACATATGAAGGTCTGCTGGACGGCGGTTATGGGCGTGCCTTCGGCCGATTGGAAGCCAATCGGGATCTCGTCGAATGGATGCGCAGCTATAATGCCGATCCCAACCACAAGGTGAAGCTGAGTTTCTACGGCTTCGATATATCCGTGGGGAAGGCGCGCATCGCCGATCCTGGCCGTGTGCTGAATATGGCGATCGACTATCTTGCGTCAGTGGACAGCGGCGCTGCTGCGGAGCATCGCCAGCGGATCAATGCCCTTATGGGGCAAGCAACCGGCTGGGCCGAGGCCTGGACCGACAAGTCCAAATCGCCGGCACGCAAGCCGGTGGGAGAGGCCCTCCGCATCGCGACCGAGGATCTCATCACCGAGCTGCGTGTCCGTCGTCCCGAACTGGTCGCCAAAAGCGACGAGGAGCGTTATCGCGCTGGTCTTCAATATGCGCTGGTTGGAAGGCAGATGCTGGCGTTCCACGCCGCCGTCGCCATCACGGCCGGGGAGCCGCCGCATGGTACCGGGCTTCGTGGCGTGCGCGACGCCTTGATGGCGGACAATCTCACTTATATCGTCTCGCGCGAGAAGCCGCGCGGCAAGGTGCTGGCTTTTGCCCATAACGACCATCTGAAACGCGGCTCGTCGGTCTGGCCCTGCTGCGGGCAGAAGTTCAACGGTACCGACGTCTATGAATGGTGGCCTGCCGGCTCCCAGCTCAATCAGACCTTTGGTTCGCATTATGCAGTGATCGGCAGTGGTTTTGGCGTTTCGGACGAGAAAAACGGCATCAAGCCGGCCGAGCCGGGCACGATCGAAGCGCGGCTTTCCGCGGTCCCTGGACCGTTGGTGTTCATACCCACCTATCGTGGCCGAGCGATACCGGCGTCGCAAATCTCGGCCTTCCCGCGCCGCTCGGGCACGGAGAAGAACCTATCTTACACCGTCCTGGAACCTCAGAGCTTTACCGAATTCGACTGGCTCGCCATTCTCGATTCCACCGAATACGTTCGCCAGCTTCCGGGCGGGACACGATATTGACCGGGCAGCATTGTCCGATCAATATATTCAAAAGGGTAAATGATGAAGGCTATTAGGAACCAAGCTCAAGGTGGAGGCTTAGCTCCATTGTTGAGAATGTCCGCGCTGGCGATGCTGATCGTCGCGAGTGCCGGCTGCACGTCTCTGCCTTCGGTTGAAACACATGTCAGTAGGGCCACACCAATGCACAGCACAATCGAAGACTGGATCCGCAAGGATGCCGTAAGCTTCTCGCTCGACTCTTCGGCTGAAACCGACGCGACGATAGACAAGGTCGTCGCCTCCCTTGGGGAGCAGGTGCAGCTGTTGGGCCTTGGTGAAGCCGTCCATGGCGCGGAAGACATTCTCATTCTGCGCAACCACATGTTCCAGAGGCTGGTAACCAAGCATGGCTATAGCGCATTCGCGCTCGAAAGCACCTTTCCCAAAGCGCATGTAGTTGATGACTATATTAACGGACGAGGCCCGGCCACCTTTGATGAAATCATAAGTACTGGATTTGCCACTGAATTCGGCCGCCTCGAGGCCAATCGCGAATTGGTCGAGTGGATGCGCCAATATAATGCCGATCCATCCCACAAGGTGAAGCTCCATTTCTACGGGATAGACGTCCCGACCAACGAGAAGGGCGTGACGGGTCCGGCGACATTGCTTCAGGTGGCCCTCGATTATCTTGCATCGATCGACAAGGCGGGCGCGGATAAATATCATGGCCGTATCGACCCGTTGCTGAGCACGCTCGACGGATGGGAGAATCCGGCGGCATGGGCGGACACAACGAAGGCGATCGGTCAAACGCCGGCCGCGGCTGCGCTCCGCCTTGCGACGGAAGACCTTATTATGGAATTGCGGACCCGGCGCCCGGAACTGGTCGCGAAGAGCGATCCACAAGCGTATCAGGATGCCATTCACCATGCCCAATTGGCAAGGCTGACGCTTAACTTTCACGCCGCCATGGCGCGCGAGTCCGGGGAGCCTCCGCTAGGCCCGCGAGGGGTACGAGACGCGTTGATGGCGGACAATCTCGCCTATTTCGTCGCGCGCGAGAAGGGCCGGGGGAAGGTGTTCGTCTTCGCCCATAATGGTCATTTGCAGCGCGGCAAGGCCTTGTGGCCATGCTGCGGTCAAAGCTGGGGCACCGAAACTTTCAGATGGTGGCCGGCGGGTTCGCAGCTCAAGCAGATGCTTGGAAACGCTTATGCGGTGATTGGCACCGGCATTGGAGAATCCATAGACAATGGCATCACGCGTGCCGATCCTGCGACGCTCGAAGGGAAGTTGGCAGCTGCGCCGGGGCACGCCTTGTTCATACCGACTTATGACGGCCATGCCGTGCCTGCCGGACAGATTGAGGCGCTGCCGATGCGTACGGCCAGCATGAAGAATCTCACCTATACGATTTTCGAGCCCCAAAGCATGACCGATTTCAACTGGCTCCTCCTGTTCGACAAGGTCGCCTACAATCGTGGAGGAACGCCGCTGCAGGATTGGGGAGATCAAGATTGGGGCGATGCAACCAAGAAGAAATAAAGGTCGTCAATTTTTTCCGATCTGTAACAGTTTCTGCATCCGTGCCGCTTCGCTGGCGAGGGTACGGATCGGACGACGTGCTACGTCTCATTGCGATGCCATAGCATTTTATTTCAGCTCAAAAGGCGGGCGCGCGTTCCCAAACGCCGACGTGACTTGAAGGCGTAGTGGCGAAGTCAGAATATTCCCCGGCTCCGCAATTCGACCTTGCAAGTTATGTCTCGGATGGCGTGGATGAGCGGGAGGTGCTCTGACGATTTCCCTGGTTGCGAAGAAATTTGTGTTGGCAGCCGCACTTGGTTCCTCGCCGGCGAAAAATCGAAGGATGAGGTACATGCCTTCTATATCGAAATATGTTCACTTGTTGAAATGTCCCGACACAAAAGGAATCGTTGCGGCGATTTCGGGCTATTTGGAAGACAATAATACGTCCATTCTGGAATCAAATCATTTCAATGACAAATTGACCGGCAATTTCTTCATGCGGACGGTTTTTCAGAATGATGGGAAATGCATGCCTTCCTTGGATAGCTTGCGCCGGGGACTTGAGCCTATTGCAGAGCGTTTCGACATGGGGTGGGAGCTTCACAACGCGTCGATCAAGCCACGTGTACTGATCGCAGTTTCAAAATTCGGTCATTGCCTTCAGGAGCTCCTGCATCGCTGTCAAGCCGGCACACTTTCAATCGAAGTTGCCGCGGTTGTTTCCAATCACGATGACATGCGATCCTTCGTAGAGTGGAACGGGATACCTTATCACTTTTTGCCGGTTACGCCTCAAACCCGGGGGGAGCAGGAGGAGCAAATAAAGGCGCTCGTCAAAGAGCTCGACATCGACCTGGTGGTGCTGGCCCGGTATATGCAAGTCCTCTCGCCGGAGCTCTGCGCCTTTCTTGCCGGCCGCTGCATCAACATTCACCATTCTTGCCTGCCGAGCTTCAAAGGTGCGAAGCCCTATCATCAGGCCCACGCGAGAGGCGTCAAGTTGATTGGCGCTACAGCCCATTATGTCACCACCGACCTCGATGAAGGCCCAATAATCGAGCAAAGCGTGACCAGAGTGACGCACGACTGCACGCCGGAACAGCTCGTTGCGATGGGGCGAGATATAGAGCGCGCGGTTCTGGCACGAGCCGTCGCCTGGCATGCCGATCATCGCATCATCATGAATGATCAAAAAACCGTGGTGTTTGCGACCTAGGGTTTGTTGGGCCGGTCGCCGTCGCCGTCGCCGTCGCCGTAGCGGTGGCATGCCTATGGTGCTCAGTTGGAGAAAGTATGGCATATAAGAGCGTTGCCAGGGCTGCAGATCTGCTCGCCGGCAATCTTGTCTGGGACAATCACGGTTGCATGCCGTTGCGGCCGCATGACGCTAGCTTCCTTCCGCAACTCGCGCGCTATCGGGCGGCCGGAGTGGATTTCGTATCGTTGAATGTCGGATTCGGCGAACAGGGAATCGAGGAGCATGTGCGCATGCTCGCCCATCTGCGGCACTGGCTGACGCTGCATTCGAACGAATATGTCGTCGTCGAGACGGTCGAGGACATCACGCGCGCGCGATCCGAGGGCAAGCTTGCGGTGAGTTTCGACATGGAAGGGGCCAACGGCCTTGCCGATCAATTGAGCCTCGTCCAACTTTACTATGACCTTGGCGTGCGGTGGATGCTGATCGCCTATAACAGAAACAATCGTGTCGGGGGCGGCTGTCATGACGATGATGCCGGGCTGACCGCGTTCGGTCGGCAGGTGCTCGATGAGATGGCCCGCGTCGGCATGGTTACCTGCTGCACCCACACGGGCTACCGCACCACCATGGACGTCATGGCTTATTCGACCAAGCCCGTCATCTTCTCCCATTCGAATCCCCTTGCGATTCATAATCATGCCAGGAACATAAGTGACGAAGTGATGCGGGCTTGCGCTGACAGCGGCGGTGTCGTGGGGATGAACGGAATCGGCATCTTCCTTGGCGACAATGATAATTCGACAGGCACTTTCGTGCGCCATATCGACTATGCGGTAAGCCTAATCGGCCCCGACCATGTCGGTATCGGACTGGATTATGTGTTCGATCCGCAGGAACTGGATGATTTTGTGACGAGCCATGCCGCGACATATCCGGCGGAGGCGGGATATCGTCAGGGGATAAAGCTGGTCTCGCCCGAGCAGCTCGAACCGATCGTTGATGGATTGATCCACCTCGGTTACGCAGATCGGGATATCGCCGCCATCCTCGGTCAGAATTTCCTGCGGGTGGCGCGAGAAGTCTGGAAGCCTCCTTCCTATCGGTGAGATGTGCGGGGACTTCCTATGGCCGGCCCTCGCTGCTTGCCCCTTTACGGCACGAACAATAAAAGTGTTCTGAGTTTACTCTTGTATTCAGTAAGAGATATCGATTCCGATATGCAATAAAGTAATAGCAATATAATACATAACTGCGTTGATCTTGCTCATGCCTCCATTAAATTTCGACGCAACATAAGAGTGAAATGGGGGCGTGATATGGCTTCGATCAATCGTCGGATCCTATTGACGGGTGCGTTATTGGTCAGTTGCAGCTGGGCTTTTCAAGCTAGCGCGCAGGAAAGGGTGGAAACCGAATCCGCAACTGAGTCCCCTGAAGGCGCAGACATTGTCGTGACCGCGCAGAAGCGCGAGCAGCAGGCGATCGACGTTCCGATGGGGCTTTCGGTCCTGGGAGGCGACAGGCTGGAAGACCTGCGCATCAACAATGTTCTGGAGCTTGCCTACCAGGTTCCGGGTTTCATTGCTCAGGAATCGGTGCCCGGACGGACGCTCTACACGCTGCGTGGGGTGGGCAATAGCTTCGGCTCGTCGGCTCTGGTGGGCGCGTATCTCGACGATGTCGATGTGACGTCGACAGGCCCGGCGCAGCTGGATGTACGGCTCTATGATCTAGACCGGGTCGAGGTGTTGCGTGGCCCGCAAGGCACTTTGTGGGGTGCAGGATCGGTAGGGGGCACGATACGCTTCATCACGAACAAGCCCGACCTCAATAGCTTTGGGGGCAAAGCCGAGGCTGCAGTATTTGGCCAGAATCGAGGCGACATCAGCGGAGAAGTCCAAGGGGCCGTCAATATTCCTCTGGTCAACGACGTGCTGGGTCTTCGCCTTTCGGGAAGCTATATGAACTGGGGCGGTTGGATCGATCAGCCGGCGGCGAACCGTAAGGACTTCAACGATAACGAGCTCATCAATGTACGTGCGCGCGCATTGTTTCGACCGAGTGATCGTTTCGATGTGAACGGCACCATCATCATCCATCGCAACAAGGGCGGCGGAAAGAATATCGCCAATCTTCTTCCCTATCACGACAGTCTTTTTCAATCCTTCGTCGATCCTACGCTCAAGACGCCTTTCAGAGATGAATATGACCATTTCAACCTGACGATGCGCTATGACCTGGGCCCCGCTACGCTCGTTAGCGCGACCGGCCGTACCAATGCCGAGAATTTCAATTGGGACACGCGCCGCCTGGAGCTCACCTTCCGGTTCATTCCAAGCATCCCGGGCACCAATGTTCTTCAGGGCTATGGCTATGGCCAGACCAACACTAAAATCACCACCCAGGAGCTTCGCCTCACCTCGAATGGCGACAAGGCTCTTTCCTGGACGGGCGGTGTCTATTACCGTCACGAGGATGTGAAGGCCACGTCCGTGCAGACCCAATATGCGGGCCCAATCCCCTTCGTCATCAATTCTGCGGCTGGAGCGGCCGCGAAGAATAGCCAATGGGCCGGGTTCGCAGACATCAGCTATGCCCTGAGCGATCGCTTCACGCTCGGCGCCGGATTGCGCTATTTCGAGGAAAAGCGCCGCTCGACCAATCTGGTTAACCTTGTCAGTCAGGAAGGAAAGTTCAGTCACCTCAGCCCGCGTATCTATGCCTCCTTCGCCGCGACGGACGACATCAACTTCTATGTGAATGTTGCCGAAGGATTCCGCAGCGGGGGATTCAATCCGCCATCGGCGGTCGCGGTCGGCGCATCTCCCACCTATGACCCGGAAACGCTGAGATCCTATGAAATAGGAACGAAGATGTCGTTATTCGATCACCGCCTTTATGCGGAGATAGCGGCATTTTACAGCGACTATACCGACATGCAGGCGGTCGGGGTTTTGCCCGGGATCGTCGCCAACGTGACGTCCAATATCGGCAAGGCCGAGATAAAGGGAATCGAATATGCGCTTCAATGGCGGCCGACGCGCAAGCTGATGCTTGGCGTCGCCGGCAGCTTCATCGACTCCAAGGTCGTCAAACTTGACGCGAGCCAGACGTCCCATATCGTTGGCGACCCGCTCGACCAGGTCGCCAAATATAATGTCGCAATCACGGCGGATTATGCTTTTCACTGGGGGCCGAACCTGCCCGGCTTCATTCGGCTTGGCTTCAATGAGCAGGGGCCGGTCCAATGGACCAGTCGCAATGCGTCACTCATCCAGCCAATCGGACGGTCGGACCGGCTGAGTTTCCTGAATGCCAATATCGGCATCGAATTTGGCCGGGCCAAGTTCGAGATATTCGGACGAAACATACTTGACGAAAGCGGTAATTCCAGCCCCTATACTTGCTGTGGGATTCAGCCGCAGCCTCGCCCATTTCAGTTCGGCGCGAGGCTCGCATTCGATTTCGAGTGATTCTCGTGGAACCAGAGGCGCTCTGCTCAGCCTCGGCAGGACCGTTCCCGCAAGGCCCGCGTGATAAATGACGTAAAGCGACAAGAATAAGTCGGTATCTGCCCAGCGTGGCTACGGGCGCCTATGATAGAAAATCCGTTGGCCAGCGGATGGCGTGCGACACGAGGAGGAGGAATGACCACTCGATCACCCAAATCGGATTTCCTCGGCCATCCCCGCGGGCTTGCCTATATCGTCTTCACCGAAGCATGGGAGCGGTTTTCCTTTTACGGCATGCAAGCTCTCCTGGTCCTGTATATGACCAGCCATCTGTTGCAGCCGGAAGTGATCGGCAATGTCGCGGGCTTTGGAGCGTTCGGCGCGGCGATGGCGACGATATTCGGAAAATTGTCGATCCAGGCATTGGCGGCGCAGATTTTCGGGCTTTATGTCGGCTTGATCTACATCACGCCCGTGATCGGCGGATTGATCGGCGATCGCCTGACCGGGCGTACCCGCGCGGTCCTGATCGGCGCGGCGCTTATGGCCATCGGCCATTTCATGATGGTCTTCGAAACGCTCTTTTTGGCGGCGCTGGCAATGATCATTTTCGGCGTCGGTCTGCTCAAGGGCAATCTGGCTGCCCAGGTCGGCAATCTTTATGCCGATCAGGATAGCCGGCGTGACGGCGCCTTCACTTTATACAGCACTGGCATCAACCTAGGTGCTTTTGTGGCGCCGCTGGTTTGCGGGACATTGGGTGAATTTTACGGCTGGCACTATGGCTTTGCGGCCGCCGGCGTCGGGATGGTTGTTGGCATTGTCATTTATCTTTCCGGCTTAGGCTATCTGCCGCCGGAAAACGCTGCCCTGCGGCGCGAAAAGCGGGAGGCGCTCGGGCCGGACGACCGTCGGCGCGTCGTTGCGGTGCTCGCCTTGCTGATGCTTACCTCGTTGATCTGGATCGCCCAGGCACAGGTCTGGAATATCTACCCATTGTGGCAGCGCGATTTCGTCGATCGCAGCATATCCGATTGGACGATTCCAGTGACCTGGTTTCAATCGCTCGATTCGCTCGCCGCCCTCCTGCTCGCGCCAATCCTGGTTCTTTATTGGCGCCGCCAGGCGAAGCGATCGACCGAACCAAGCGATCTCACCAAGGTCGTCATCGGCTGTTTGATCTATACCGGCGCCTTCCTGCTGCTTAGCGTCGGACAACTCCAAGCGGGAGACGGGAAAGTCGCGCTTGTCTGGCCGATCGTCTTTCATTTTACCTGCGCACTTGCCTATCTTTATGCGATTCCGATCACATTGGCGCTGGTTTCGCGTGTGGCTCCCGCATCGGTCAACGCGATGATGCTTGGCGCATTCTATATCGGTGTCTTCATCGGCGGCATCGGCAGCGGATGGCTCGCCCGTTTCTATGAACCGCTGGGCCCTGCCGTCTTTTGGGCCATCCATGCGGGCATTGTATTTGTCGGGGCGGTCTCGATCGGGGTGCTCCGCCCGCTGTTGGTCCGCTCGATGAACGAGCCATCGCGAGCTTCATCTTCGACTCATGGCAATATTTGACGGCCGCCGCTCGGCATGTAGCGGATGAACCAGTCGGCAATACGCGCCGAATGATCGATCATCGCCGGAAAGCTGCGTATGCCATGACCTTCCTCCGGGTAGGTGACGAGCATTGAAGTGATCCGGTTCTGACGCAGGGCATTGTGGAATTCTTCCGCCTGGCCGGGTGGTGAGCAACGGTCCAACGCACCGCACATGTTGAGGGTCGGCGTGCGCGCCTGGTGAGCGAACGTGACCGGGCTGCGTGCCTGGTAGTTGTCGCCGTTAAAATCCTCTTCCAAATAGGTTTGAACAAAATAGGGAATATTGGTTGTCAGCCGGAAGCTGGTCCAGTTGGTTATCGGCGCGCTGGAGATGGCGGCGGCAAAGCGCTGATCCTGAGTGACCAGCCACGACACCATGAAGCCGCCATAACTGTGGCCCATCACGCCGAGACGATCGGCATCGGCGATGCCGTCAGCAACGAGACTGTCTATGCCGGATAAGCAATCGAGAGCATCGGCTCCGCCCATGTCGCCGACGACGGCCCTGGCAAAGTCCTGTCCCCGGCCGCTACTGCCGCGCGGGTTTGGCCAGAACATGGCATAACCACGCTCGGCCAGCATCGCATAATAAGCAGATCGGCCAAGGAAGAAAGGCGGCCATCGCCAGATCGGGCCGCCATGGATCTCCATGATCAGAGGTGCCGGCCCGGCAGCGCGGGAGCGCATGAGCCAGCCTTGCATCTCCGTTCCGTCCAGCGCGGTCCAGCGATAGGGCCGAACTTCGGGTAGCTTGCGGAGAATCCGGTCGCTGCCTTGATGCTGGAAGTTTGCGATAACGCGCCCGCCCTGGTTGTCGATGTAGAGTAAGTGCGGCGCATGACGATGTCCGACGACGGGCAGGACGATTCCGTCGTCGCCGCAAGGGGCCGCTTGCGGGTAGTGCGGACTAGCAGAATAGAGCTCATCACTGGCCCAGCGTTCCACCACAGTGCCGGTTTCCGCGGCCACTTCCGCAACGACGGTTTCCAGATTGCGAATGCCTGCGATCAGCAATTGATCATTGCTTCGCCAGATTGTCGAACTGGCGTCAATGCCGTGGGCACTCACCCGACGCACATTGCCATCGTCAATATCCACGATCAGCACGTCGCCTGCGCACAGACCGCGGTCGCTGCAGACGGCTTCGACTATGGCGACCCGGCGTCCGTCCGGCGAACCGGACACCCAGCCAAGCTGATCCTTGGGACGATAAAGACGTTCCGCTTTCCCATCCGTCACCGCGATCCGCACCAGATCGGCGCTATACCAGGCGGCTTCCCCCGCACCGGCAGATGCGACCGCCGCGATCGCCTCGTTGCCGCACCAGCTTGCTTCCCAGATGTTGAGGTCGTCCGGCGAGACGCGCCGGGCCTTGCCATCGGAAAGGCCGACTATCCATGCACTGCGCCCGCCATGGGTTTCATCATCCGTTTCCACGACCGGAAGCCAATTCGGGGAGTCGCTGGAGGCCGCCCTTTTTGACGTCGTCCCCCCATGCACCGCCGCGACGTCGGCGCCATATTCGGCAACCAAGGCCAGCAGACTGCCGCTGTCCGGTGAGAATGCAAAAGTTTCGACCCAACCGTCCAACCTGGGTGCGGGAAACGTTTCCCCGCTCATCAGATCGATAAGGTAGATTTGGAAGTTGCCGGCGGCTTCACGATCCGACCTGAAGGCCAGCTGCCTCCCGTCCGGGGAGAATTTTGGCGACAAATCCAGATTGGGTCCCGCACTCATCACTCGCGTCGTCCCGGTTTCCAAGTCGGTTAGACAAACGCGCATGGCAGGAGCGGTATCCAGGCTTTCGAGCAAGGTACCGGTAAACACGATTTGGCTGCCGTCAGGTGAGGCCGAGACGTCCACCGCGCCGACCGGCAGACCGGATCCGGGATTTAGAACAGTGCGGAAGATCGTCTCTGCCTCGTCGTACAGAGGCGTTTGCCGCACGTCCGCACATGCCGGTTCGACAATGGAAGCAAGGGGCTGGCTAGATATTGTCATTGAAGCTGCCTTCTGAACTGAAACCTACGGTTCGTAACCGGCGAGTTGAGCATATCCTGAAAACAGTCCCAGCGCCTCCAAAGCGGGCGCCTGAACCGTCTTCTGCTTTGAGCCGCCCGAACCAATCGGATCGACCTCTCGCGGAATGGTCGACGCACGGACTTGCATGCAGCTTGGTCCAGAACGGCAACCATCCGGCATCGTATAGGCATGTTCCAATCAATGTCACGTGTCTGAAAAGGTGGCCATAAGATATTTCCGGAAGGAGGCAATTGTATGAAATAGCCAGGTTATCGACACTAAATCGCATGAACTCTCCACTGGCGACACGATAATGCCGCCCGCTTGTCGCGCAAACCATTGTCCAAAAGCGCCATGCCGTCGCAGAGGATGCAAGGCAGTTGCTATGACTTTAGGTGATGGGAGATTAACTAGAAATCAATTGAGCCAGACACCCACAGGGTTGTCATGACCTGGTTGCCCGTCGGTCAGCCTGACTGCGGAGCCATCTCGATTCGACAGGATGGCGGCAGGTACGACGATCGAGCACCATTGAGATGCGGGTAATTGGCATGCAGCAATATCGTTCATTCGGGAGCCTGTTGATCCTGTTGGCGGCGCTCGTCGGCTTTGCGATGCCGGCGGCGGCGAGGACGATAAGGTTCGAGGTCAACCAGGGCACCAATTTCGCGGTTGCGGTCGCTCCGGACGGCAAGACGATGGCGTTCGACCTGCAGGGTCGGATCTGGCTGCTTTCGGCACGTGGCGGCAAGGCAAGGCCGGTCACGCCGCTGATGATCGAGGCGCGCCGCCCGGTCTGGTCGCCGGACGGCCAGTGGCTGGCCTTCCAATATTATAAGGATGAGAATTGGCATATCGCCCGGATCGGCAAGGACGGCTCCGGCCTGAAGCAGCTGACCGTCGATGCCTACGATCATCGCGAGCCCGCCTGGCGGCCGGACGGACGCGCGCTGGTTTTCAGCGGCGACAAGGAGCGCAGCCTCGACATTTACGAGCTTGAGGTGGCGAGCGGCGCGATCCGGCCGCTGACGGCGGGCACAAGCGACGATTATTATCCGAGCGTCTCGCCGGACGGTGGGGCGATTGTATTCGTGCGCGCGGAAGGCCGAAAATATGATCTGGTGGTTCGTCGCGGCGACGTTAGCACGACCTTGATTTCCGGTGCATCCGAACTTGGCGCTCCGCAATGGAGTCCGGATGGACGGAAAATCGCGGTCAACGTCTACAATAGTGCGCGTGGCGAGAGCCGCCTCGATATCCTGGATGCGGCTTCGGGCAAGGTCCTCGCGACGCGGGGCGAAGGCGAGGATATTTTCCCGACCGGCACCTCCTGGATCGGCTCCGACCGGCTCGCTTATGCCGCGGACGGCGGTATCAGGTTATGGAATCTGTCGGCCAAGGAGGTGGTGAAGATCCCGTTCCAGGCCGCGCTTACCGTGCAGGCGCGGACAGACTATCCCAAGAAGAGGTTCGACTTGACCTCTACGAGCGAACGGCCGGTGATGGGCATTCTCCGCCCTTCGGTCTCGCCGGACGGCCGCCAGGTCGCCTTCACCGCGCTTGGCGATCTGTGGCTGTTGAATGTCGGCAATCCGGAGCCGGCGCAGCTGACCGATGATCCGTTCCTCGATGTCGATCCGACCTGGTCGCGCGATGGCCGCCGGCTTGCTTATGTGTCGGATCGGCGCGGGACCGGCACGATGGACCTTTATATCCGGGACATGGCGACGGGCGAGGATCGGCGGGTCACCGACACCGAGGAGGATCTGCTTCAGCCCAGCTGGTCGCCCGACGGCCGGACGCTGGCCGTGTTCATGCGTGAAGCCAGCGACTGGCAGGGGGTGACGCTCCATCTCGTCGATCTGGCCAGCGGAAAGATGCGCAAGGTTCATGACAGGCTGGCCTTGCCATCGGTCCCTTCCTGGTCGGCCGATGGGCGGAAATTGTCGGTGCTTGTTCTGCGGACTTGGTCGAACCGGTTTTTCAGGGGCGACAATGTTTTTTTCACGATCGATCTCGAAACCGGCAAGGGCCATTTCGCCTCCCCGGATGATTTCGCTTCGGTGGCGCCACGCAGCCAGTTCGGGCCGATCTGGTCGCCGGACGGCAGGCAAATGGCCTATACCGATGAAGGATTGCTTTGGACGGTGAGGGTGGACGGGGAAGGGCGCCCGCTTGCTCCTCCCATTCAACTGAGCCGGGAATATGCGTCCTATCCGAGCTGGACCGGCGATTCCCAGAGCCTTTTGTTCCTGGCCGGGACCCAATTGAAGCGCGCCTTTCTCGACGGACGAATGGAATCGATTCCGTTGAAAATGACCTGGAAAAGGCCGGCCAATGCCGGGCGGCTGGTGGTGCAGGCGGGAAAGGTCTTTACCGGCGTTTCGCCGACCTATTTGCGCGATGTCGATATCGTCATCGACGACAATGTGATCACCGATATTGTTCCGCGGCGTGCTGCCTGGCCCAATGCGCGTATCATCGATGCGCGCGGCAAGGTGGTCACTCCCGGCGTGATTCAAACCCACAATCATCAATTTGTGAGCGATGGAGAAAAACTCGGCCGACTCTGGTTGTCCTTTGGAATCACCTCGGTTCGCGAACCCGGCGCCGAGCCTTATGAGGCGCTCGAGCGGCGCGAATCCTGGATGGCGAAACAGCGGGTCGGCCCCCGTTTATTCTATGCGAATAATCTCGAAGGGAAGCGGGTCTTTTTCTGGAACAACACCTACATCGCTTCCAAATCCCAACTGGAACGGGAGATGCAGCGGGCCGTCGATCTCGATTATGATTTCATAAAAACCTACGAGACGATGGATCATGGCGCGCAAAAGCGGATCGTCGATTTCGCCCATCGTCACGGGCTTATGGTGGCCTCTCACGAACTCTACCCAGCGGTAAATTACGGCGTCGATCTGGTCGAGCATCTCGCCTCGGGCGATCGAATGGACATTTCCGATCGCCTCTCCATCAAGCGCAACATCTATGACGATGCTCTGAAACTGATGGGATATTCGGGCATCTACATCAACCCGACGTCAGGGGGAAAAGCGCCGGGCCCCAGCTATCTCGAACAGCTTGATCGTCATCCGGAAATCCGGCGCCTGCCCCAGGTGCAGAAGGGTTTCCCCGAGCGTTATTTGAAAGCCCATGATTCGTTGGTCGCCTATATGCGCTACAGCTATTCTGGGGTGGCCGGGCAGCTCGCCCGGAACGAGCAGGTCTCGATCAAGGCGCTCAAGGACGCCGGAGTGCTTATCGGGGCGGGCACCGACGGCGGCACCGTTTCCGACGGCTATAGCGAGATCATGGAGATGATCCATTTCGCCGACGCGATCGGCCCCTATCAGGCTTTGCGAAGCGGGACGATCGATGCCGCCAGGATCACCGGGATCGACCGCTATCTTGGCAGCATTGAGGTCGGCAAGATTGCGGACCTGGTGGTGGTGGACGGCGATCCTCTGACCAATGTCGCCGACATGCTTCGCGTCGACACCGTCGTGAAGGATGGCCACCCCTACACATTGAACGAGCTCTTGCAGCCGCCGGCGTCCCGGTGACGGCAGCTATGGAGTGGAGACAATAGGATATGCGGAAATATCGTTCTTTCGGGAATCTGCTGATTCTCCTGGCGGCGACCGTCGGTCTTGCAGCGCCGATGGCAGCGAGGACGATAAGGTTCGAGGTGAATCAGGGCACCAATTTTGCGGTTGCTGTCGCTCCGGATGGCAAGACGATGGCGTTCGATTTGCAGGGGCGGATATGGGTGCTTTCGGCACGTGGCGGCAAGGCCCGGCCGATCACGCCGATGATGGTCGAGGCGCGCCTTCCGGTCTGGTCGCCGGACGGTCAATGGCTGGCCTTTCAATATTATAAGGATCAGAATTGGCATATCGCACGGGTTCGCAAGGACGGTTCCGGCCTGAAGCAGCTCACCTTCGACGCCTATGATCATCGCGAGCCTGCCTGGCAGCCTGACGGACGGGCGTTGATTTTCAGCGGCGACAAGGATCGCAGCTTCGATATTTATGAGCTTGAACTTACCAGCGGTGCCATCCGGCCACTGACGGCGGGCACGGCCGACGATTATTATTCCGCCGTTTCGCCCGACGGCGCGGCGATCGTCTTCGTGCGCGCGGAGGGCCGAAAATATGATCTGGTCGTTCGTCGTGGCGATGTCAGCACGACATTGATCTCCGGCGCATCCGAGCTTGGCCGACCGCAATGGAGCCCCGATGGGCGGAGGATCGCGGTGAACGTCTACAATAGTGCGCGTGGCGAGAGTCGCATCGATATCCTGGATGCGACTTCCGGCAAGGTTCTCGCGACGCGCGGTGAAGGCGAGGATATTTTTCCGACGGGCACCTCCTGGATCGGATCCGACCGGCTCGCTTATGCCGCCGATGGCGGCGTCAGGTTGTGGAATTTGGCGGGCCGCGCCGTGTTGCAAGTACGTTTCCACGCGACCCTGACCGTGCAGTCGAGAAAGGATTTTCCTAGAAAGACGTTCGATCTAACCTCCGCAGGCGATCGCCCGGTGATGGGAATCCTCCGTCCGAAAGTTTCCCCGGACGGCCGCCAGGTGGCCTTCACGGCGCTTGGCGATCTGTGGCTGTTGAATGTCGGCAATCCGGAGCCGGCGCAGCTGACCAACGATCCGTTTCTCGATGTCGATCCGACCTGGTCGCGCGACGGCCGCCGGCTTGCTTATGTATCGGACCGGCGCGGCACCGGCACGATGGACCTTTATGTACGGGACATGGCGACGGGCGAGGATCGGCGGGTCACCGGCACCGAGGAGGATCTGCTTCAGCCCAGCTGGTCACCCGACGGCCGGACGCTGGCCGTGTTCATGCGCGAAGCCAGCGACTGGCAAGCGGCGGACCTCTATCTGGTCGATCTTGCCACCGGCAAGATGCGCAAGATCTATGACAAATTGTCCATGCCATCGGCGCCTTCCTGGTCGGCCGATGGCCGAAAATTGTCGGTGCTCGCCCTGCGGACCTGGTCGAACCGGTTCCGAAGAGGCGACAACGCCTTTTTCACGATCGATCTCGAAACCGGGAAGGGTCAATTCACGACGCCCGATGATCGCCGGTCGTTGGCGGCGCGCAGCCAGTTCGGGCCGACCTGGTCGCCGGACGGCAAGCAAATAGCCTATCTCGATCAAGGACTGCTTTGGACTGTGGCCGTGGACGGGGAGGGAGGTCTCATTGCTCCTCCGGTTCAACTGAGCCGTGAATATGCATCCTATCCGAGCTGGACCGGCGATTCCCGTAGCCTGCTGTTTCTGTCGGGGACCGAATTGAAGCGGGTCTTTGTCGACGGGCGAACGGAATCGATTCCGTTGAAAATGACCTGGAAAAGGCCGGCCAATGCCCAGCGACTGGTGGTCCAGGCCGGAAAGGTCTTCACCGGTATCTCGCCGACTTACTTGCGCGATGTCGACATCGTCATCGACGATAATATCATCACCGCCATCGTCCCGCGACGCGCGGCCTGGCCCAACGCGCGGATCGTCGATGCCCGCGACAAGGCGGTGATTCCGGGCGTGATTCAGTTGCACAATCATCAATTTGTGAGCGACGGCGAGATGCTCGGCCGGCTCTGGCTGTCCTTCGGAATAACCTCGGTTCGCGAACCCGGCGCCGAGCCTTATGAGGCACTCGAGCGGCGTGAATCCTGGATGGCCCAGCGGCGGATCGGGCCACGAGAATTTTACGCCAACATATTCGAGGGAAGGCGGGTCTTTTTCTGGAACAACACAGCCATCAGCTCCAAATCCCAGATCGATCGGGAGATGAAGCGGGCGCTCGATCTCGACTATGATTTCCTCAAGACCTACGAAACCGTGGATTACGATATTCAAAGGCGGATCGTCGATTTCGGTCATCGCCACGGGCTGATGGTGGCCGGGCACAAACTCTATCCGGCGGCGAATTACGGCATCGACGCCGTCGAGCATTTCGCAGCGCGCGACCGGATGGACTATTTCGATCGCATGTCGATCAAACGCATCGTCTATGACGATGTCCTGGAGCTGATGCGGCATTCAGGCATATACATCACGCCGACATCGGCGGGGAAAGCCCCTGGCGCCAGCTACCTGGTGCAAATGGATCGCCATCCCGAGATCCGCCTGTTGCCGCAGGTGCGGAAGATCTTCGCTCCGCGCTATTTGAAGGCCCATGACGCGATGGTCGCCTATATGCGGCGGCTCTATGACGGGGTGGCCCAACCGCTCACCGCGAATGAGCTTGCGTCGATCAGGGCGCTCAAGGATAGTGGGACCGTGATCGGCGCAGGCAGCGACGGCGGCACCGTTTCCGATGGTTATAGCGAAATATTGGAGATGATCCATTTCGCCGACGCGATCGGCCCCTACGCCGCCTTGCGGAGCGGAACGATCGATGCCGCCAGGATCACCGGAGTGGATCGCTATCTCGGCAGCGTCGAGGTCGGCAAGATTGCCGACCTGGTGGTGGTGGACGGCGACCCGTTGGCGAATGTCGCCGACGTCCTTCGCGTCAGCACCGTCGTGAAGGATGGTCATCCCTACATGTTGGCTGAGCTGTTGCAGCCGCCGGTATCCCGATAGGAGTTTTGCAATGCATGCAGGAATGAACCGCCGATCGTTACTGGCCGCATTATTGGCTCTGCCGGTAAGCGCCGGATTTGCGAATGCGGCCAACGCAGCCTCGGGCTATTCCAGGCACGCGTTGAATCTTGTGCGCCGGACGCTGGTGATCGACATGCTTGCGCCGCTCAAGCTCGATTATACGCCGGACGATTATGCCGAGACACTGTCACCGACGGCGGTTGCGGAATTCAAGAGCTCTGGCGTGACCGGCTTCAACAATTCAACCGGGATCAGCGGCCCCGACGCCTATGCCGAGGTGCTGAGGTACATGGCCGGCTGGAATGGTTTCATCGCCGCGCAAGCGGACGACTTCCTCCTAGTCCGCCGTGCGCAGGATCTCGATCGAGCCAAAGCGTCGGGCAAGATCGCCGTCATTATGGGACTGCAGAATTCGGAGCATTTTCGTACTCCCGCGGACGTCGCCGCCTTTTATGGCCTGGGACAACGTGTCTCGCAGCTTACCTATAATAGTCAAAATCTGATCGGTTCCGGCAGTACCGACCGCGTTGATGGCGGGATCAGCGATTTCGGCGCCGCGATCATCAAGGCCATGAACGAGGCGGGCATGCTGATCGACGTGTCGCATTGCGGCGACCGCACGACATTGGACGCGATCGAGATTTCCAAGACGCCGATCGCGATAACGCACACCAATTGCCGCAGCCTGGTTCGGGGGCATCCCCGCCTGAAAACCGACGAAGCCATTCAAAAATGCGCTGCCAAAGGCGGCGTCATCGGCATCAGCGGTGTCCGTAACTTCGTGAAAGCGGATGAACCGACCACGGTCGAGCATATTGTCGACCATATCGACCATGTGGTGAAATTGAGCGGTCCCGATCACGTCGGCATCGGGAGCGACCTCGATCTTCACGGCCGCGACGGCATGGGGGCAGATCGCAAGGCGATGCTACGCTCTGCCTATAAGGGTAGTTATGCCTTCCGGGACAAGTTGGACACGGATGGCTTCGATCATCCTCGACGAATCTTCGATCTGACCGATGCGCTTATCCGGCGAGGTTATGCCGACAATCATATTCAGAGTATTTTGGGCGGCAATTTTCGCCGCTTGCTCGGACAGATCTGGAAATAATATTCCAGGCAAAGCCAATGGGCATTTGACCCTGCGGGATGCCAGCAGCGCCTGTCTGCGAAACAGATCGGACCCAATTATCGGCCTATGTGAAGTCGTCGAGATCTCTAACGCAGGTTCGCAGCCATTCCAGAATCGTCTCGAACGCAGCCGGGGCCGGCCCTGCCCCGGGTGCCATCAGGACATATTCCGAGCCATCCTCGACAAAGCCGAAGGGCGCACAGAGAGTTCCCGAGCGCAGATCGTCTGCGACGAGTGCGATAGGTCCAATCGCCATGCCGGCCCCGGCTGCTGCCGCCTGGAGGCTGAGATAGAAATGCTCGAAGCGAAGCTCATGCTCCGGCCGAATGCCAATTCCGGTTCGTTCCGCCCACGTCGCCCAAGCGTCAGGCCGCGTTTCCGTGTGCAGGATAGCGGACGTAATCCCCCGGCTGGGGTTCATGTCATGATAAGGCGGGCGGCATACCGGCCCAACGCGCTCGACCAGGAACGGGGCCACATGAACCCGCTCGGTGAATTCGAAATCCCTACGGCGGATGGCAAGGTCGATACCGCCGGTTCTGAACGGGACAACGCCACCGGCGGACATGAATTGCACCTGACATTCCGGCCCAAGCGCGGCCTGCAAGCTCGGCAGGCGCGGGATAAGCCAGCGGATGAGGAATGTCGGTTCGCACGACAAGACGAGCGGCTGATTCTGAACCGCCGATCGGTGCGCGCGAACCATGGCGGCCTTCAAATCATCGAGGACAGCGTGAACGTCGTTGGCGAGCGCCCGGCCAGCCGGCGTGGCGATCAATTGACGTTTGTCACGGTTGAATAAAGGGAAACCTAGCAGCGTCTCCAACTCACGAAGCGCACGGCTGATCGCGCCATCGGTCACATTGAGTTCCCCGGCCGCTTTGGTAATTCCTCCACGCCGTATCGTCGCCTCAAATGCCCGGAGCGACGACATTGAAGGAAATCGCTGCATTGGCCTCCCTACTCGGATTGAACATTTGAATTATACTCAATTAAAAAGCGACATCAAATCGCTTTTCCGTTGGTCAGGCTTTTCCTACCCTTTCATCATGCCAAGCGCTGGAAAACGCAGATGATCGCCATTCTCGCTGATGATCTCACCAGTGCCCTCGACGGGGCCTCGCCGTTCGCCAGGAGCGGGCTATCGGCCAGGCTGATGCTGGATGACAGACACGCAAGTGCCGCAGCCTCTGATGTCACCGCATGGGACCTGGATAGCCGTTTTGCCCATCCGGCCGAGGCAAGGCAAAAGTTCGAAGCGGCGGGCCGGGCGATCGGGTCCGCGGGCCTCATATACAAAACGATGGATTCCACTTTGCGCGGAAATGTGGGCGCCGAAACCGCGGGTGCGATGCGAGGGTCGGGCCGGCGGCATGCGGTGGTTGCGCCGGCATTTCCCGCCGCGGGCAGGACAACTGTCGATGGCAGGCAATTGGTCGATGGTGTTCCGGTCGATCGCACGGATTTCGGGCGTGACATCCGAACACCGGTCCGGTCCGCGTCGATCTCAGCTATCCTGTCGGAGCTACCGTCATCGTGCCTGACCGTTCACGATGCCTCGTCCGACGCGGATCTCGACAATATTGTCGCCTCCTACGGGTTGAATGCCGATCTCCTGTGGGTCGGCTCGCCCGGCCTCGGTGCGGCCTTGGCCAGAGCGGCTTCCTCGGCCTCTGATCGGCCTGTCTCCATCCATCGTCCGTCCGTCACCGGAAGGCCGGCCGCGCGCCGAGTCCTGATCGTCGTCGGCAGCCTCCATCCGGCGAACGCGCTCCAGTTGCAGGCTTTGGAGGATCAGGGCGTGCCGTCGGTCATTCTTCCTGGCCTTGGCCAAGATATCGAAGGGTGTAGCGACGCGTTGAAGGCGGCATTCGCCGGCAGCCCAACCACGTGCTTCGTCACCTCTCGCGCAATATTACCAGGTGGCAGCGAAAGCGCAGCCGAGCTCGCCAAGCAAGTGGCGGCAATTGTCGAGCATTCCGCCGCGTCCTTTGACGGCCTGGTGATTACCGGCGGGGACGTTGCGCGCCGCATCGTCGATCGTCTGGGGGCTTGGGCGCTGGATATCGTCGACGAGACCGAGCCTGGCATTCCGGTTGGCGTGCTTCATCTGGAACGGGGGCATTTGCCCCTGATCACAAAGGCCGGTGGTTTCGGCCGTCCGACATCGCTTCTGGATTGCGCCGGGTATCTTCAATCAGGCCAAGCAGGAGGTCGGCGATGAGCGTCCCGGATATGCGCGGGCGGCCGATCGCCATCACGATGGGCGATCCGGCGGGGATCGGCCCCGAGATCGTCGTCAAGCTTGCCGCTTCACTGAATCAATCTTCGCCGTCGATCGTCATTGTCGGCGAGCCGCATTTTCTTTCGAGAGCGGCCGAAATGGCAGGGGTGAAGATTGATCTGAGAGAGATTGGCGACCCTGACGAAATAGATGGTTGGGAGGGTGGGGTCGTGGCTGTTGTCCGCCCCGATCGTTCGGAGAGGGACGAGGTGCCGATCGGCAAGGTAAGCGCGATCGCCGGCGCGATCGCCTATGACTGTCTTATCAAGGCGATCGATCTGGCGATCGCGGGCAAGATTTCCGCCATCGTTACCGCGCCGATCAACAAGGAGGCGTTGGCGGCGGCCGGGATCCTGCAGCCGGGGCATACTGAAATCCTTGCGGAACGGGCCGGTGTCGCCGAGGTCGCAATGATGCTCGCCAATGACGAATTGCGCGTTCTTCTCGTTTCGATCCATCTCTCGCTGGCCGACGCGATCAGCGCCGTCAGCAACGACAGCGAGCTTCGCGCCATCCGCTTCGCCGATGCTGCATGCAAGGCAATCGGCATCGAGCGTCCGCGCGTAGCGGTCGCTGGACTAAATCCTCATGCCGGAGAGAATGGCATGTTTGGGGTCGAGGATCGCACGATCATTGCCCCGGCGATCCAGCAAGCCAGGAACGAGGGCATCGACGCTTCCGGGCCATGGCCGGGAGACACGGTGTTCATGCGCGCCCGCAAGGGCGAGTTCGACATCGTCGTCGCCCAATATCACGATCAGGGCCTCATCCCGATCAAGCTGATGGGGGTTGAGCATGGCGTCAACGTCACCGTCGGTTTGCCCTTCATTCGCACCAGCGTCGATCATGGCACGGCTTTCGACATCGCCGGGACCGGCCTGGCGGATCATTCCAGTCTCCAAGCAGCACTTCGTCACGCGGTGGCGATGACCAAGAGTGGGCTCGGATCTGCGGGCCTTTACGGAGTAGAGCGATGACGCCCAGATTGATATTCATGCTTACGCGCGACGATAGAACGGTCGCCGATGCAGAATCGTGTGTGGACGAGGTGCTGTCGACCGGCGTGCGCGACATCGGCTTCAAGGATATCGGCCTCGCTTCCGACGCTATGCAACGGCTCGTTCGGCGGATCCGCGATGGCGGCGCCACCGTATATCTGGAAGTGGTGAGCCTGGACGAGGCGAGCGAGGTTGGTTCCGCCCGCGCCGCCGTCGACCTCGGCGTGGACGTGCTCATGGGTGGAACCCATCCGGCTTCAGTCCTCCCGATCCTCGCGGGTAGCGGAATCCGATATTATCCCTTTGCCGGAACGGTGACCGGCCACCCAAGCCAGTTGCAGGGAACGATCGAAACCATTGTCGCCAACGCGCGGGACTTGACGGCCATGGAAGGCGTCGACGGCGTCGACCTCCTGGCCTACCGCTTCGAAGGAAATGTCGTCTCGCTGGTCAACAGCGTCTGCCAGGCGGTCGGTGGCGAGCGAGTGATCGTGGCTGGCTCGCTGGATCGAGCAGAGCGTTTTGACACGGTGGTGCGTGCGGGCGCCCTCGCCTTGACGGTTGGGACCGCAGCTTTTGCCGGGGTCTTTCCGGCCGCTCCCGATCTAAGCGCGCAAGTCGAATATATCCTCGGCCTGGTCGATTTGGCGAAGGGAAGCGGAAGCGAGATCGCCAAGGTCAATTTGCAGGCGGCTTTTTCCTCATTCTCGGACCATTGGAGCCCCAAAATCGTCGGTGACATTAACGACGCGCAGGTGAAATTGGCCAAGTTCGAAGGGCAGTTTCATTGGCATCATCACGATGCGGAGGACGAGCTGTTCCTGGTGATTGCGGGCCGGCTTCGTATGGGTTTCAGAGACAGGCAGGTCGATCTGCAGGCCGGCGAGTTCATCATCGTTCCGAAGGGCGTCGAACACAGGCCGGAAGCGCTCGATGGCGAATGCCATATATTGTTGCTGGAGCCTCGCACGACGCTCAACACCGGCAATGTCGAGAATGAGCGAACGGTGCGCGAGCTCGACCGGATCGCATAGCCGATGAGCGATGTTCTCACCGCCTTGACGATCTTGCGCTCGGCCCGGTTCGTCGATCTCACCCACGCCTTTGATCCCGGCATCCCGCACTGCGCCAGCTTTCCTTCCGAGGAGAGGACAATTCTCTATCATTATGATGAAGGGGTCGGCACGCTCGGTCACGGCTTCCTGGCGCATGAATATCGGCATGTGGGGCAATGGGGCACGCACGTCGATCCGCCATGCCATTTTGTCCGCGGCGGGCTGACGCTCGACCGGATAAAGGTGGAGGAGATGATCGCGCCTTTGGTCGTGCTCGACATTGCCGGGCGCGCTTCCGAGAATCCGGATGCACTGGTGACGCTTGCCGATCTGGCATCATGGGAACGAACGCATGGCCAGATCCCCAAGGGCGCTTTCGTCGCGCTCCGGACCGGCTGGAGCGAGCGATGGCCGGATAAGGACCGGATGGCGAACCGCGACGCCGCCGGCATCCAGCGCTTTCCGGGCTGGAGCCTGGAAGTCCTGGAGGCGCTTCTTTCCGAACGCGATGTCGTGGCGATCGGGCATGACACGACGGACACCGATCCGGGCCTCGTCGTTAGTCGCCGCGAAGCGCCGTTGGAGGATTATTGGCTAAGGGCTGGGAAATGGCAGATCGAGCTGATGACCAATCTGGACAAGGTCCCGTGTCACGGCGCCATGATCATCTGCTCTTGGCCCAAGCCCGCTGAAGGATCCGGCTTCCCCGCACGCTGCTTCGCCATCGTTTGAAATGCGATTGGTCGATTTTCCTTCCCATCATTCGCCGCGATTATTGAGCGCGGGCATGTATAGACTTATCGACCCCTCAATATAACTTTTCTGCATATGGGATATGCAATCCGGACCGCCCGCGACATCATAGCCTGACTCGAGCTTCACTATTGAAGCGGGGAAGGGCGGTGCGATGGTCAGCAGTAAAAGATCAAAAGTGGGTGGGAATTATCGGCGAGGGCCGTGGCCCGGCTATTCCGTTGCGGCCGCCTTGGCACTTATCGTCAATTCTTTAGCGGGAAGTCCGGACGGTGCGCGGGCCAGCGAGGCGCGAGTCGCAAGTCAATATGCCAGTCTCGACGCTTGGATGAAGCGTGAGGCGCTGCCCCTGGACACTTCCAAGGGCTTCGATGCTAGCGTCGACAAGGTAATGGCCTCGTTAGGCCCCCAGGTAGAGTTGCTCGGCTTTGGCGAGACGATGCACGGCTCGGAGGAAATATTGCAACTGCGCAATCGCTTCTTCCAGCGTCTGGTTGAAAAGCACGGTTATAGTGCGATCGCCATCGAAAGCGGCTTTCCAGAGATACGTCACGTGAACGACTATATCGCCGGCAGTTCCGAGCCGGAGGCGGAAGCTGCGGCGAAGGGGATCGGTTGGGCCTTCGGGACACTCAAGGCCAATCAAGAATTAATACAATGGATGCGTCAATATAATGCCGACCCGTCGCACAAGGTGAAATTGCATTTCTACGGTTTTGATGTTTCCGCGATGGGCAATGCGCGTGTCCGCGGGGCCGACGAGGTGTTGCATTTGGCGATCGAATATCTCGCTTCGATCGATAGCACGAGCGCCCAGGCCCAGCGTCAGCGTATCGATACTCTCCTGAGCAAATTGTCCGGCTGGGAAAATGCCGACGTCTGGACCGGCAAGGCAAAGGCTCCGGGGCTCACACCCGAGGCGACCGAGCTGCGGATCGCGACGGAGGATCTCATCTCGGAATTGCGCGTGCGGCGACCCGAGCTGGTCGCGAAGAGCAATGAGGATAGCTATCTCCTGGCCCTCAGATATGCGCAGATCGCCCGGGAAACCCTGAACTTCCATGCCGCCCTGGCACGGACCAACACCGAACCGCCTTTGGGCCTTCGCGGCGTTCGCGATGCCTGGATGGCTGATACGTTGCGCTATATTGTCGAACGTGAAAAAGGTCGGGGCAAGGTGCTCGCTTATGCGGGCCAAGGTCATCTGCGACGCGACAAGGTCGTTTGGCCCTGCTGCGGACAAAAGTATCGCGGCACGGATATATATGCCTGGTGGCCTGCCGGGTCTCAGCTGAATGCAACGCTGGGCGCACGTTACGCGCTGATCGGGACCGCGGTCGGCGTCTCTGAAGAAAATGGTATCGCACGGCCCGAGCCCGACACGTTCGAGGCCAGGCTTATGGCACAGCCCGGAGCAGCGACATTTTTCCGTACGCGCCGGGGACGGGGCCTTCCCGCGCCGGAAATCGCGGCAACACCTCTGCGATCTGGCAGCCTGAAGAATCTGACCTATTCCGGTCTCACTTCGGATAGCTTCACGGATTTCGACTGGCTGGTTTTCCTCGATTCCTCGACTTACAATCGTGGCGGACCCTCATTGGATGGCTGGGGAAAGACCAGCTCGGCCGACTCGACAACGAGCTCCGGTGTGGAGGGGAAATGACCCATCATCACCATCCGCCAGGCTCTGCCGATGGCGAGACATCGGCCATATTGAATCGCCGGGAATTTCTAAATCGAACGACTGCGGCAGGCGTCGTTGCGGGCGGGTTGGCGATGGTCGCTGGTTTTGGACGAAGCGAGGCGTCGGCCGCGCAGCAACCGGCTTCCACCGGGCACGCGCAAAGCCATCCGGATCATGTCCAGCCGCAGGGGAGCAATAACTTATACGCCCACCCTTTGGGACTCGTCCGCCCGGTCGACTGCCCGGCATCGTGGTCGGCCATGCAGAACGCTTTCTGAACACGCACCGCTCATTCCTGCGTCTATTTCAAAGGGACCCATCATGCGTTTTGACACCCTCTACGAGGCGAGCAAGCTGCTGGAAGGCACATCGCTGACCGGGAAGGTCAAGAACCTCATGGTGATACCCAAATGGATCGGTGGGGAGGATCGCTTCTGGTTGAAGCTACAGGACGAGCAAGGCCATCAATTTCACATTGTCGATGCGAGCGACGGCAAGCGCGTACCAGCTTTTGATCACGCAGCCGTAGCCAGCGCCCTGGCCGCCGCCGGAGCTGGCGAGCAGCAAGCCGAGGCGCTGGCGATTACGGATATGGAGGTGATTGACGAGGAACGCCTGCTCACGGTCAACGGTATGCGCTACCGCTGTCGCAGCGACGGCAGTGCATGCGAGAAGCTGCCGGTGGAGGCGGGGACGCAGTGGAGAAGTCCGAGCGGCAAGCAGCTCGCCTTCATCCGCGATCACAATCTGTGGGTTCGCGATGTCGCTACCGGGCAGGAACGGGCTATGACCCGGGACGGAACGGCAACCCATGCCTATGGCTATGCCAGCCTGGCGGATTTGACGGTCATGGCCCGTCGGCGATCCGGCCAGCAAGCCGTGCCCGAAGGCATATTCTGGTCCCCCGACGGGAATTATCTGGTCGCGTTCCGCGTGAATCTGACGGAGGTGCCCGAGCGGACCCATCTTTGCGAATATGCCGCGCCGGACCAGAAACATATCGTGACGACGACGAGCCGGGCGGAATTTCCCGGCGAACATAAGATCGGTCAACACTCGGTCACGATTGTCGATGTAGCGGGCCAGCGCGCCTATCCGGTGCAGCTCGCGACCGAGCGGCTGCAAGATTATGCCTGGGTTCATGGTTCCACCGGTGCTGGCCTGTGGTGGCAGCCGGGCAAGAAGCAATTGTTTCTGGAGACCGCCGACTGGATGGGCTGTCGCTACGGCATCGCTCAGGTGGACCTGCCAACCGGGCGGGCGCGGACCGTTTTGGAAGAATCCGAAGAGCATTGGTACGTGCTCAGCGTCTATAGCGATCGGCCCAATATTCGGTTCATCGCCAACGGGCGCGAGCTGATCTGGTATTCCCAGCGAAGCGGCTATGGGCATTTATATTTGTACGATGTCGCAAGCGGGCAGCTGAAGCGTCCGCTCACCCGCGGCGACTGGGTGGTTTACGACATATTGCACGTCGACGAGCCAGGCCGGAAAATCTATTTCAGCGCGGGGGGCAGGGAGCCGGGCCGCAATCCATATTACCGCCATCTCTATCGCGTCAGCCTTGATGGCGGCGAGCCCCAGCTTCTAACCCCGGAAGATGCCGACCATGAGTTCGGCGCATCTTATGGCCCACCGCGATCGACATCGTCGATTGCTCCAAGCGGGCGTTATTTTGTGGATGCCTATTCGACCGTCGTTCAGCCCCCTGTGGGCGTGCTGCGTCGAACCGACGGCACCAAGGTAAGTGAGCTTTATCGCGCCAATGCCGACGCGTTGAACGAGATTCCCGGGTGGCGGCCGCCGGAGCCGTTCGTCGTCAAGGCAGCCGACGGCGCAACCGATCTCTATGGCGTGATGTACAAGCCGCCCAATTTCGATCCCAACAAGAAATATCCCCTTGTGGAGATGACCTATCCCGGCCCGCAAGGCAAAGCGACGCCGACCAACTTCATGGGCATTTTTCAGGCCATGATCGGCAATCCTTATATGGCGGCCAATCTGGGTATGATCGTGATAGCCTTGGACGGTCGGGGCTGCGCCGGACGCAGCCGCGCATTCCGCTACGCGTTCGCCGGCACCGAAGATGTGTTCGGATCGGCCGATCATGTCGCCGCGATCAAGAATCTGGCGGCGCGTCATTCTTTCATCGACGTGGATCGCGTGGGCGTATCCGGCATCTCCTATGGAGGCTATGGCTCGCTCCGCGCGCAACTGCTCAATGGACCTTTCTTCAAAGCCTGCGTGTCGGCGTCCGGGCCGGCAGACTGGCGTTGGTATGGCGGCGGCAGTATCTGGACCGACCGCTATTTCAGGCAATCGGAAGATCCCAAGAAAGCCGATCAATATTTCGAGCTGGTCAGCAATGCGCGCCTGGCTCCGCGGCTCGAGGGCAAGTTATTGCTGATATACGGGGAGCTCGACGAGGGGGTTACGCTCAACCACGCTTTTTCGATGTTCGAGGCTCTGCAGAAAGCGGGCAAGGATTATGATAGTTTGATGCTGACCAACCAGGGACATGTCGGTTCGCTCATCTTTCCCTACGGCGCACGCCGCACCTTAAAATTCCTTTTCGACAATTTGCAGGTTGAAAGCGCCGCATGAGCGAAGCTTTGGTGAATTGCGGATCGTCACCTCCATTAAAGTGGCGAAAGTGATATGCCTCCGCTTCTATCTCGACTCCAGCATCTTCTTGAGCACGAGCAGCTCCGCGTCCACGCGCTTCTTGTTGCTTTCGTAGCCGTTCCTCCGTTCCTCTGCCAATTGCTGCGGAGTCATGGTCTTCAGTTTTTCGGGGTCGATGACGGATTCACCGTGGATTTCCACCCGGAGCATCGTGCGCTTCTGGCCCTCCAGCTTCCAGGTCGTATATCCGGTCAATTGAAGGGACTTGTTGTACATCTTGATCGTACGCCGCGTGTTCGGCACGAGCTCGACATTCTCGGCAAGAAACCAGATCTGGTCGGGCCGGCTAGCCGCGACGATCCCGAACACTTCGCCTATCTGCCCTTTAGGTCCGCTGACATGCACCATGTGCCGCTCGGGCTTCCAGCTATTCACCTCAACGATGTAAGGCCAGACGGCTGATGGAGGGCGATTAATCTCTATCTCGCCATAAAGGTTCAGATCGATCGCGACCCTTTCCTGGGCAAATGCCGACGCCGCGCCAATGAGAGCCGATGTTGCGCCCAAGAGCGCCGCTCCGGCAATCAGATACTTTGATCCAGCTTTCATTTGCTTTTCCTCATCCCACGTCGACGTCATAACATGGTGCTCGTGCCAGCGCCGATAGACAAGGTGCGTCACACTCTAGGCACGTTGCGACACCGTCTCTGAGCCGTCGCCGAACGATCGGCATCCGGCCATTGACCTTTGGCGGGCGCTTGGTGATGGGATGCTGCGCATCGCGCCCTGGGCCGGAGCCGGCTGCGTAGAGTTCAGCGGATCCAGCCGATGATATGGGCATGATAGCAGCTTGCGTCGCCGGAAAATAGGACTGGAAATCGCTCTATGAGCCAGATTGCAAAGGCACTGGACTGGCAGCCCGAAGCCGGTTGGGGCCAGATCGATACGATCGAGATGCATACCGGGGGCGCACCGTTGCGCGTGATCGTCTCAGGGCTGCCCAAGCTGGTCGGCCGAACGGTGCTCGAAAAGCGGCGCTGGTTCGCCGACAATCTCGATCCCATCCGTACCGCTTTGATGTTTGAACCGCGCGGTCATGCCGACATGTACGGCGCCGTTCTCACCGATTCGGAAGATGCCGATTTCGACGTCTTCTTCCTGCACAACGAAGGCTATAGCACGATGTGCGGCCATGCGATGCTGGCGCTTTCGCGGCTCGCCGTGGAAACCGGCCTCGTTCCGGCGGGTCAGACGGAAATGACGCTCAATGTGCCCGCAGGGCGGATCGAGGCATGGGTCGACGTCGAAGGCGGCAAAGTGCGGATGTCGCATTTCCGCAACGTGCCGTCCTATGTGCCCTTCCGGGATGTTTCGGTGGACGTGCCCAGCCTGGGTTCGATCAATGTGGATGTCGCCTATGGCGGCGCTTATTATGCAATCGTCGATGCCGTGCAGTTCGGCGTCGGGCTCCGGCCGTCCGACGCTTCGCGCCTGATCGAGCTGGGCGATGCCATCAGCGGTGCGGTCGCGCGGGCTTATCCGGTCGAACATCCGACCGAGCCCGATCTGAGTTTTCTCTACGGCACCATCTTCACCGGGCCGGCGGAACATCCGGCCCATCATAGCCGCAATGTCTGCATCTTTGCCGACCGTGAACTGGATCGGTCGCCGACCGGGTCGGGTGTCAGCGCACGCGCGGCCCTTCACCATGCACGTGGCGAATTGGCGCTAAATGAAAGCATCATTATCGAGAGTATCCTCGGATCCACAATGAGCGTTCGTGCGGTCGAAACCTGCCGCATGGGGGCGAATAAGGCGATCGTTCCGGTCGTCAGCGGAACCGCCCATTTCACGGGACGGAACAGCTTCTGGATAGAACCTGACGACGCCCTGGGCGACGGATTTCTCGTTCGCTAGACCCGCGTCAAATCAGCGCTGCCGAACCGTCACGTGACAGCGGCCACCTTCAGTTGTTGATCGAATCGAGGGATAGCGCGGGCGGCCGCCCGGCGACGATATCGGCAAGGATACGCGCCGAGCCGTGTGACATCGTCCAGCCGATATGGCCGTGGCCGGTATTGTAATAAAGATTGCTATGTCGTTTCAGCCCGATGATCGGGAGGTTCGTCGGGGTCATCGGCCGCAAGCCGGCCCACATCCTGGCGCGTTCATAATCGGCCCCGTCCGGGTAGAGCTCCCGGGCGACGTGCTTCATGTGGATGAAATCCGTCGGCCGGTGGCGCGTATCATATCCAGCGATCTCCGCTATCGCGGTGACGCGAACGCGGTCGCCAAAAGGCGAGATCGCAACCAGATTTTCCTCATCGATCGCCCCGATGGTCGGCGGCCTGGAATGGTTGCCGACGGGAATGGTGAGCGAGTAACCCTTAACCGGATAGATTGGCAGCATCACGCCTAGCGAGCGCGCCAGGGCCGCGCTGCCATTGCCCAAAGCGAGGACATAGGTGTCGCCCGACACCTTGCCCTTCGCCGTCCTGACCCCGCTGATGCGGTCGCCGTCGACATCAAGGCCAAGAATATTCTCGTTCAGGCGGATCTCCGCCCCCTGGGCCGCAATATGATTCGCCAGTGCGGTGGTGAATTTGTTGCAGTCGCCAGTCTCGTCGCTCGGGGAAAAGATACCGCCGGCGATGTTGGCCGAAGACCCGGCAAGCGAAGGTTCGATTGCCAGAACCTGGTTGCGGTCGAGAATCTCGATCGTCTGACCATTGCGCGCCAGGATCTGCATATGGTCGATCCCTCCCTTCAATCGCTGGTCGGTACGATAGAAATAGAGAATCCCCCGGCTAACATTGTCGAATGCGATCGACAGATCCCCTACGGTCTGCCGGAGAACCTGTTGCGAATAGGTCGCCAGGCGATGCTTTCGGATCGTGTTATGGGCCGACCGCTCGTCGGTGCATTGCAACAGAAACTTCAGCGACCACAGCCAGAGCTGAGGATCGAGCGATGGACGGAAGCGAATCGATTGGTTCTTCAAGAAAAGCGATTTCATCATGATCATCGGCGCATGCGGCGAGGACCAAGCGAAGGAATGGCCGGGGGCAATCATCCCCGCATTGCCCCAGCTAGCTTCAGCTGCGACCCGATCATTCCTTTCGAGGACCACCACTTCGTGGCCATCCTTCTGCAACTCATACGCCGCCGTGACCCCGACAACGCCGCCACCCAAGACAATAATCCGCATCTGGACCACTTCTGAATCTCGCTATGCAGCGCAGCGCTGACATATGTATACACTATTGTGTAACGGACTTTGTACAGATCTGGAAGCCTCATGGAACGATCGGGATTGCAGACAAATTTGTGGGCCGCGACGGCGCCCCCGGCGCCTCCTAGCGAGACGCTAGTCGGGTCGCTTCACGCTGCGGTGCTGATCATCGGCGCTGGCTTCACCGGCTGCTCGACGGCTCTTCACTTGGCCAAGGCCGGCACCGAGGTCATCTTGCTCGAAGGCAGCGAGATCGGCTTCGGCGCCTCCGGCCGCAATATGGGCATGGTGAATGCGTCCCTCTCGCTCAACCCGAAGCAGGTGCTACGCGGGCTTCCCGACCCATTCGGGAAGCGTTTTCTCGACGGGCTGGCTTCATCGCCGGCTCTGGTGCGTGCGTTGATTGTCGAGCATAGCATCGACTGCGGCGTCGGCGAACGCGGCATCGTCAAATTGGCGCATTCCCGAGGTGGGATGAGGAGCATAAGCGAGACGGCCAGACAGTGGCAGGAACGCGGCGCCCCGATCGATCTGCTGACGGAAGAAGAGGTGACCCAGGCGACCGGCAGAGCCTCCTCGTTCGGGGGAATGCTCGATCACCGCAATTTTCTCGTTCAGCCGCTCAGCTATGTGCGCGGTCTAGGAGCGGCGGCGATTGCGGCAGGCGCGCGCATCTTCACCCAGTCTCGTGTGCTCGGACTATCGCGGGTCGGCACGGAATGGGTGGCGCGGACGGCGACTGGCAGCGTGACCGCCGAGAAAGTGCTCATCTGCACCGGTGCCGATAGTACGAATCTCGTTCCGGGCATGACCGGATCCTTCACACCGATCGGGTCTTTCCTGTTCGCAACCGCGCCGCTCCAAGAGGATGTTCGGGCGTTTGCTTTGCCGCATAACGATATTTCGTTCATCGACAGCCAGCCGGCCATGCACTTCGTCCGATACGATGCCACGCACCGCTTGATTGTCGGAACGCTCGGCTGGCTCCCCAAAGGAAAGGGTGGCGAGAATTGGGCTCGAAAGGCGCTGCGGGATTTCTTTCCAAAGCTGCCCGACATTGCGTTCGATTTTGCTTGGGCGGGCAATATCGACCTTACCGACGACCATTTGCCTTGGTTGGCAATGCCGCAGGAAAATCTCTTCGCGATAGGCGGCTTCAATGGCCGGGGGATCGGGACCGGCACCTATTTGGGCGCTGTGCTCGCCGCTTGGCTCAATGGCATGCCGGCCGACGAACTGCCGCTTCCCGTCGGGCCCTTGCCCGAAATCCGGTTCCGCCAAATCAAGAAGCTATTCTACGCCAACGCCTTTCGCGCTTCGAGGCTTTTGACCCGCCTTCGATGAGGGCCCCTTGTCGCCAGCGCGACGCAGGCAAAGAGAGCGAGATAAAAGCCGCTGTTCGGATATGCCGGCCGAGGAGGTTCCGAAAAACGGACTCTTCATCAGACGACAGCGATAACCGCGATCTCTACGGTGAATTGCGGGGCAGCGAGATTCGATTCGACCGTGGCGCGCGCGGGGCTAGCGTCGGGAACAACCCACGCATCCCATACCGCATTGAATTCCGCGAAGGTCGCTATGTCGGAGAGCCAGATCGAAGCGGACAGCAACTTGGTTTTATCGGTGCCGGCCTTTGCCAACAGCGTGTCGATGCGATCGAGGATATTCTGCGTTTGCGCGGTGACGCTATCCCCCGGCGCGTCCAGAGCCACCTGCCCGGATAGATAGACGATATCATTGTGGACTACCGCTCCGCTCATTCGTGGTGCGGGATCGATTCGAGTGATAGTGGTCATGCTGGGCTCTCCAGGTGAAATATCGCGCCAGTCATATGTGCGCATAGGTGTATACACAAGAGTGTTGTTGTCCCCGTCGTTCCGTGTCAGAGTATGAGACTAGCCGAAGGCCCGGTCTGGGCGGACAGCAGCGGAGCGAAGACAGAGTGCCGAAATCAAAAGGATCCAAGCCGTCCGGCCGCGCTGCTGACAGCGTCGATAAGGTCTATAAGACCTTAAAGGAAATGGCCGTCGAATATTATTTCAAGCCGAGCGAACGCCTCAATGAGGTTGAAATCGCGACCCGGCTCGGCGTTTCGCGCACCCCGGTCCGCGCTGCCCTTACCAGGCTTGCCCGCGACGGCTTCATGAGCTTCGTCCCGAATCGCGGATATTATGCGCGCAACATCACCCCTGAGGCGGTGCAAGATCTCTATGAACTCCGGGCTGCGATTGAACGCGCGGCCTTCAAACTTGCCTGCGAGCGCGGCACGGACGAGGAGATTGCCGCTGCCGTTACCATTTGGGAAAACAATAGTAAGCTCGGCGCAACGACGGACTGGGCGCATGTCGCGGAAGCGGACGAGGCATTTCACGTCGCGATCGTAAAAATGTCGAAAAACGAGCGGATGGTCGACGCATTGGATTCGATCAATTCCCTGATCCGCTTCTTTCGCCGGATCGACCTTGAGAGCAATCGCTGCGATGGGCTCTATGACGAACATGCCGGCATTGTCGATTGTTTGAAACGACGGGATGCCGAGCGGGGCTGTGCCCTTATCGAGCGTCACATCACCCTGAGCTCCGCCCATGCTGTTGAAGTAACCAAGGAAGGCCTCGCCCGCATTTTCTTTCGTTACCCGAGTTCCGCTGGGGCTCCTCAGTCCGCGTCCCCTGCCACGGACGGGATTTCGTTGCCGGCGGGCTAGCTGCGGCGGGCGTTGCTGCCTGCTCCCCCTCTCATGCGTCGATGGCAAATGCCGGAGCGTTGACAAAAGAATGTGTATTCACTAATGGATGCACCTCATCGGCTGGCGATGATTCTCTCTTGGGAACGGGCGGGTCGCGCGGCCCGGGAGATCGGCAATGGCTGTTCCGGCAGTATCGCTTGACGACAAATATCTTCTTCCGGAAGGGCGCATTTTCGTAACCGGTACGCAGGCGCTGGTGCGCTTGCCTATGGTGCAGCGGTGGAGCGATCGTGCGGCCGGCCTTGATACTGCCGGGTTTGTCACCGGGTATCGCGGATCCCCTCTCGGCAGTGTCGATCAAGCTTTCGGGCAGGCTCGAAAATTTGCCGAGGCGGCTGAAATCCGTTTCCAAGCCGGTCTTAACGAAGACATCGCCGCCACGGTCATTCTCGGCACTCAGCAAATCAACCTCATGGAGCAAGCGCACAGGCAAGGCGTCTTTTCCATGTGGTACGGCAAGGGGCCAGGCGTCGACCGTTCCGGCGACGCTTTTCGCCACGGCAATCTGGCAGGTTCCGCGCCCTATGGCGGCGTGCTTCTGCTTGCCGGCGATGACCATACCTGCAAATCGTCGACGACATCTCATCAAAGCGAATATGCGCTGATGGATGCGATGATTCCGGTGCTGAATCCCGCCGGCGTACAGGAAATTCTCGACTTCGGGCGCTTCGGATGGGCGCTTTCGCGCTATTCGGGATGCTGGGCGGCGCTCAAGCTCATCGCGGAGACGGTCGATTCGTCGGCTTCGATCGATGTCGGCGGCGATCGCATCCCACTCGTCGCGCCGTCCGATTTCGAGATGCCGCCTGGCGGATTGAATATTCGCTGGCCTGACAGCCCTCAGGACCAGGAGCGCCGCCTCCACAATTTCAAGCTTCCCGCAGCGCTCGCTTTCGCGCGCGCCAACGGCTTGGATCGCGTCATCCTCGAAGGCCCGCGGCGGCGCCTCGGTATCGTCACCGCCGGCAAATCCTATCTGGACGTCCGGCAGGCGCTCGACGAACTCGGCATCTCCGGTGAGCGCGCGATCGCGCTGGGCCTGTCCGTCTACAAGGTCGGGATGACCTGGCCGCTGGAGCCGGAAGGCATCAGCGCTTTTGCGCAAGGTCTCGATGAACTGCTGGTCGTCGAAGAGAAGCGTCCGCTGATCGAGGGGCAGGTAAAGGAAATATTGTACAATATGCCGGCGGAAAGGCGGCCCCGGATCTTTGGTAAGCAAGACGGGGAAAACAGGACCATTCTTCCGGCCCATGACGATCTCTCCGCGATCCAGGTCGCGCGGGCGATTGCCGCGCGCATCCTCCCCTGGGTCGAAGACAGTGCCTTGCTGGAAAATATCGCCCGGCTGTCAGACGTCGACAGCGCCAAGCTTGCAAGCCTCGCGCCGGTGCGGCGTACGCCCTATTTCTGCTCGGGCTGTCCTCACAATATGTCGACGCGGGTACCCGAAGGGAGTCGGGCGCTTGCCGGCATCGGCTGCCATTGGATGTCGCAAGCGATGGGGCGGGACACCGCGACTTATACCCATATGGGCGCGGAGGGCACGAACTGGATCGGTCAGGCGCCCTTCGTTCCGACCCAACACATCTTTCAAAATCTTGGTGACGGCACCTACTTCCATTCGGGATTGCTCGCCATTCGGGCTGCCGTCGCCGCCGGCGTCAACATCACTTACAAGATCCTGTTCAACGACGCGACGGCGATGACTGGCGGTCAGCGCCACGACGGAACGCTCAATCCGCAGCGCATCAGTCACCAACTTAGATCCGAGGGCGTGGACCGGATCGCAATCGTTTCCGACGACATCAAGAAATATGCCGGGCAGGAAAGCTTCGCGGCGAATTCTACGATCCACCATCGCGACGAGCTCGATACTGTACAGCGCGAATTGCGCGAGATCGAGGGCGTCACCGCGATCGTCTACGACCAGACTTGCGCGGCGGAAAAACGCCGCCGTCTCAAACGCGATTCATCGCCCCGCGCCCTGCGCCGCGTGATTATCAACGACTTGGTTTGCGAGGGATGTGGCGATTGTTCGAAGAAGTCGAACTGCCTGTCGATAACACCGATCGATACCGAATTCGGACGGAAGCGGCGTATCGACCAGTCGTCGTGCAACGAGGACTTTTCCTGTGTGAAGGGATTTTGCCCGTCCTTCGTCACGGTCGAAGGCGTCACGCCGCGCCGCCCGAAGAATGTCGATCCGAAGGCGATCGACGCGGCGCCGATTCCGGATCCCGTTCTGTTAGAATTGAGCCGGCCCTGGAACATATTGGTGACCGGCGTGGGCGGTACCGGCGTCATCACGATTGGCGCCTTGCTGGCGATGGCCGCTCATATTGAAGGCAAGGGTTGCTCGACCCTGGACATGACCGGAATGGCGCAAAAGGGCGGGCCGGTGACCACCCATCTCCGGTTTGCGCCGACGCCCGGCGATCTCCACGCCGTTCGAATATCGGCAGGGGCTGCCGACGTCGTGATCGGTTGCGATCTGGTGGTTGCGGCCGGCGAGGAGGTGCGGGCTGCTATCGGAAAAGGCAAGACCAGGGTCATTCTCAATTCCGAGGAAACCATCACCGGGGCGTTCATCCGCGATCCGAATTTCCAGGTTCGGGGTCTCGGCCTTGCGGCAATAGTCAAAGAAGCCGCCGGCGCGGCTCAAGTCGAGACGATCGATGCTACCCTGCTGGCCACGCAATTGCTTGGCGATTCGATAGCCACCAATCTGTTCATGGTGGGTTACGCCTGGCAGAAAGGCCTCATCCCGCTTTGCTCAAGCAGCATCGACCGTGCCATCGCGCTCAACGGGGCGGCCGTCGAAATGAACCGCACAGCCTTCCGCCTCGGCAGGCTCGCGGCGGCCGATCGCTCGGCCGTGGATGCCTACCTGCCCAGGACCGACGTCACGTCACCGCTGGGTCACCGGATCGCCTCGCAATCGCTCGACGAGATCATTGCCCGACGCTCGGCTTTCCTCACCGGCTATCAAAGCAACTTCTATGCCCAGGCCTATCGCGACTTTGTCGATCGCGCGCGCAGCCGCGAGAAAATGGTGATGGGCAAGGAAGGCAAGCTTACCGAGGCGATCGCGCGCTACCTGTTCAAGCTGATGGCCTATAAGGACGAATATGAGGTGGCACGCCTCTATACTGACGGCACTTTCCGTGCCCAGCTGGAGGAGGCTTTCGACGGTAAGGGCAAGCTGACCTTCCATCTTTCGCCGCCGATATTCTCAAAAAAAGACGCGAATACGGGCGAGCCCGCCAAGCGGGCCTTCGGCCCATGGATGCTGACCGCTTTCAGATTTCTTGCGAAGCTGAAGTTCGTTCGTGGAACGCCGTTCGATCTGTTCGGCTACGCCGCCGAGCGGCGCATGGAGCGCGCGCTGATCGACGAATATCGCGCGATCGTCGAGGAATCGCTGAGCCTACTTGAGCAAGAGGGATTTGATCGTGCAGTGGCGATCGCGGAGGTTCCTGAAGAAATTCGCGGCTTTGGTCCGGTAAAGCAGGAAAGTATAAAAAAGGCGCGCGCCAGATGGACAGAATTAAAGCCTCATCCTGAGCATCAGCCGATGCCGATTGCTGCTGAATAGCGATGGAATTCGATAACTCATCGTACGCCGAGCGGTGGATAGCAGATGCTATTTTTGCCTCGTCACCCGCTTCACGGCAAATTGTTGTCTGGACTCGGTCGTCGCCACGCGCCTTCAAATCGGAGAATCATGGTGAACACTATGTCAAACCAAAGCGCTGATCTCATTTCCAACCTTGAGAATATTGCTTTTGACATTGACAATGGCGTGGGGACCAAGGCCAATCTGGGTCTGCTGGTGCTCCAAACCGACCAGACGATTGAGGACGAGTTTCGTTTTGTATTGCCGGATGGCGCGGCGCTCTACGGCGCCCGGCTCAGGTCGCCGGCCGAGATCACGCCGGACAATCTGCGAGCGATGGAAAACGAAATAGCCGGAACGGTTGGCTTGTTGCCCGATCTCAGGTTCGACGTTGTCGGATTTGGTTGTACCTCCGGCGCATTGGTTATCGGCGAATCCCAGATTGCCGCGCGTGTCAGAGAAGTCATGCCCGATGTGAAGGTGACCGAGCCGGTGTCGGCGGCGATAGCGGCAATGGCCGCGCTCGGCGTGCGAAACATTGGTTTGCTGACGCCCTATATCGCCAACATCAACCACGCGTTGCGCGAGGCGTTTATTGAACGCGGCCTTTCCATTCCGGTCATGGGCTCCTTCAATGAACCTGACGACAATCGCGTGGCTCGGATTACGCCGCAGTCGATCGAGGGCGCGATACTGAAGATAGGATCCGCGCCGGAATGCGACGCGATATTCATTTCTTGCACCAGCATGCGCGTCGCCCGCATCGCCGAACGCGTTGAAGCCCGTCTTGGCAAGCCCGTGACGTCGAGCAATCATGCGCTCGCCTGGCACATGCTGCGCCTGGCCGGCTATGACGAGCCGATCTCGGGCCTGGGACGATTGTATCGCGCGACCCTGCCACAGCCGGTAATGCGATGAATGTTCAGGTGGATCGGGGAGGCGGATCTGCCTTATTTTGCGTGTCGGCAATAATGACGCGAAATGCAGAAAGTATGACGCCCCTAGTCTATCGCGGCTACCCGCCGCTCCGTAGATTAGCAGCTTCGGGGACAGGATCCGGCTCTTATCAAGTCGAACTGGCGCATGATGATCCAGCAACGCCTCGTCCCGCAAGCGGAGAGGAGGGGCCTGCGTGTCATATGCAAGCCCTTTAATGCCTGACTATTGATCCATCGAGAAAGGTCGAATTTATCGTCCATAAGACCAGTGACTGAAAAAAGAAACGTGTTCCGGAAAAAGTCGAGAGGTGGGGCAATGAAGAAAACAATATTCATTATAGCCGCGAGCATTGTCGTTTTGGCCCAGTCGCCCGCAGTGAGCGCCCAATCGAAGGGGCCGCCAGCTGAGGCCAAGATAGACTTTCGTTGGGATGTGAAGATTCCCATGCGGGACGGCATCAACCTGAGCGCCAATCTCTACATTCCGGAGGGGCTGGCAAAGCCGGGCCCATGTGTTTTCTCGCTCAATCCGTATATCAACCAGGGAGCCCATTTCCGTGGCGTGTATTTCGCGCCGCGCGGCGTGACATATGCGTCCGTGGATTCCCGCGGCAGGGGAAATTCGGATGGAGAATTCCGTCCATTCATCCAGGAATCGCAAGACGGATATGATATCGTCGAATGGCTCGCGAAGCAGCCATTTTGCAACGGCAAGGTGAGCATGTGGGGCGGATCCTATCTCGGTTACGCCCAATGGGCGACGGCCAAGGGCCGGCCGCCTCATCTGGCCTCGATCATGCCGATCGCTTCCGGCTACCCGGGCCTGGACTTCCCCCAGCGCTACAATATCCAGTCCGCTTATCCCTTGCAGTGGCTGCTCTACACGGCCGGCAATACCGGTCAGGACACGATGTTCGGCGACTATAAATTCTGGGGAGCAAAATATCGGGAATGGCATGAGAAGGGTCTGGCATTCAAAGATCTCGACCGGGCGATGAAAATGCCTTCCCCCGTTTTCCAGGAGTGGGCAGCGCATCCCTATCTGGATGCCTATTGGGATGCTTATGTGCCGAGCGCTTCGGATTATGCGCAACTGAAGCTGCCGATCCTCACAGTTACGGGCAGCCACGATGGCGACCAGCCGGGAGCGCTGACATATTACCGCAATCATATGCGCAACGCATCGCCCGAAGAGCGGGCGCGACACTATCTGATCATCGGACCGTGGGATCATGCCGCAACCGTTGCGCCCAGGCGCGATATTGGCGGAATCAAATTCGGCCCCGACAGTCTTCTCGATATGCCGAGACTTGCAGTCGATTGGTGGATGTGGACCGCAGCCGACGGGCCAAAGCCCGAATTTCTGAAGAACCGGGTCGCTTATTACGTAATGGGCGCCGAGAAGTGGCGTTACGCAGACACGCTCGAAGCTGTCACGGCGGAGTCCATGCCTCTTTATCTTGATTCCTTGCGCAATCCCACGGATGTCTTTGTCGCGGGCTCGCTCAATGGTGATGGGCCAGGCAAGGGCAAGGCGGATCATTATGCGTTTGATCCGCGTCAACCTAGCAGCACGGATGCCGACCTGGGGTCGTTCGGCGGCCTGACCCAGCAGCGTACGGTGTTCGCAAATCCAAATCAGCTGATTTATCACAGTGAGCCATTTGAAAAACCAACCGAACTAAGCGGCTTTTTCAAATTGTCGGCATGGATCGCGATTGATCGACCGGACACCGATTTCAGCGCGACCATCTACGAGATCGATCAGGACGGCACCAGCATCCTGCTGACCTCCGAACGCTTGCGTGCCAGGTATCGCGATAGTTTGCGTGAGCCGAAGTTGGTCAATACGACCAAAGCTATACGCTATGATTTCACCCGTTTCGACTTCGTTTCACGCCAGATCAAGAAAGGCAGCCGATTGCGGTTGGTGATTGGGCCGATCAATTCGTCACAAAGCGTGAAGAATTACAATACCGGGGGTGTTATCGCCGAGGATACGATAGCGGATGCACAAACGGTGAAAGTGGCCCTGTATCACGACCGCTCCCACCCAAGCGCTTTGTATATTCCGTTGGCGCATCCGGAATCTCCGACGGAGCTGAAGGCGCCGCCGTCCGCTTTCATTCCATCGCAATGAGATTGAAGGCAGGCGTGGCGTACGGGGCCTGTCTCGCCTGCCTGCCCTTTGTTTTGCGTGTTCGAACCTGCCCAGCCGGTGCGAAATTTTCGGCTAGGGGAGGATTGAAGCCCCGAGAAGCGTTTTTGCCCGTCAAAGTCCGATTGGAGTCCGCCATGCCACGTCCGTCCGCCTCGGTTTTCGTTCTTGCCTTGCTGGCGATGGGGATTGGCGCGGCGGAAGCGCATTCAGGCAAAGTCAAATTCACGGTCGATGAGGGAACGAACTTTGCGGCGGCCATGTCGCCGGACGGCGGCAGGATGGCAATCGATCTTCAAGGCGATCTGTTCCTGCTTTCCGGAAAGGGAGGAAAAGCGATAAGGGTCAAAGGCCTGGTCAATGAAGCCCGGCTGCCGAGCTGGTCTCCGGACGGCAAACAGGTTGCGTTCCAGCATTATTTCGACGGGCAATGGCGCATCTTCACGATGCGTGCCGATGGAACCGGCCTGAAGCAGATCACCTTTGGCACCTGGGACGATCGGGAGCCGACATGGTCGCCTGATGGGCAATCGATCATCTTTTCCTCGGACCGGGCCGGAAATTACGATATTTGGAAAGTCGCTGCCGGTGGATCGCCACCGCTTCAGCTCACGACCGGCAAGGAGGACGAATATTATCCGTCAATGGCGCCGAATGGGAACGACATTGCGTTCGTGGCCGATGGGGAGTCGGGGCGCCTGCTTCAACTGAGACAGGCCGACGGCGCTATTCGCACGATCGTCAAGGGCGTGGGCGAGCTGGCGCTGCCCAATTGGAAGCCGGACGGCCGAGCCCTGGCCTATGTTGATTATCTGTCGGCGCGGCCGCTGCAGCGCGACGGCGTCACCACCCTGAATGTGGTCGACATTGCCACGCAATCCGTCTCCGCGGTAACGGCGGCGGGCGAGGACGTGTTCGCGGGCAGGGCGCAATGGCTTGGCAATGGCGATCTGCTTTACACGGCGGACGGCAAGATCAAACGGGCTGGGGCCAATGGCGTCGCCATCGTGCCGTTCAAGGCCGATTTCACCGTCATGCCCGCGGGAAATTATAAGCGGAAGGCTTATGATTTCTCCTCCAGGGCACCGCGTCAGGTCAAAGGAATTCTTCATCCGGTCGTGTCGCCGGACGGCAGGCAGATCGCCTTTTCGGCGCTGAGCGACCTCTGGCTCCTGACCATCGGCAACCCCGATCCTGTTCGCCTCACCCATGACGCGTCCATGGATATCGCGCCTGCCTGGTCCCCTGACGGCAAGACATTGGCTTTCATGTCCGACCGGCGTGGAACGGGGACGATGGACCTCTTTCTGCGGGACATGGAAACCGGCCAGGAACGAAGGGTTACCGACACGAGCGAAAGTCTCGGGCTACCCGTATTCTCGCCGGACGGCACTAAGATAGCTTTGCTGATGCTGTCGACGATGGACTGGCATGCCACCACGCCCTACGTGCTGGATTTGAAGAGCGGCGAGCTCAAGAAAATTCATGTTGTCCGACCGGGGCAGCCGGACTGGCTGTTTCAGCCAGGCAAGCCGAGCTGGTCGCGGGACGGGAAGACCATATCCTATGTCGTCATGTCGCCAAGTTCGAAGCGATTTCGGCAGGGCAATAACGAGATTCTGCATGTCCCGCTGGATGGCGGGACAGCAAGCTTCGTAACCCCAACACCGGGCAAGTCGCTTGGCGTTCGCACGGCGAATGGAGCGCCGCTATCCCCGGACGGCCGCCATATGGCTTTTGTCCAGGACGGCGTGCTCTGGACCGTCGAGACCGATCCCGCCGGCGCGTTCGCCGCGGCGCCGCGCCGGATGACGAATGACCTTGCGGATGCGCCGAGCTGGAGCGGCGATTCGAAGAGCATCGTCTATATTTCGGCAGACAAGCTGAAGAAGATCCATCTCGACGATGCCCGTGTCGAAGACGTTCCCATGGCGCTCGCCTGGCAACCGGCCATTCCTAGCGGCCGGAAGGTCATTCATGCGGGACGGCTTTTCGACGGACGGGCGCTGACCTATCGCCAGAATGTCGACATCGTCATCGACGACAACAAGATCACGTCAGTGGTCCCGCATAAGAATGACTGGCCCGGCGCTCAGCTCATCGATGCTTCGGAAAAGACGGTCATTCCCGGGCTGTTCGAAAACCATATCCATAATCTGCCGATCAACGGCGAACTGACCGGTCGCATCGCTTTGGCTTACGGCATCACCTCTATTCGCGAACCCGGAGCCGATCCGAGCGAGGGCCTGGAGGCCAAGGAGTCATGGGGGAGCGGCGCGCGCGCCGGCCCGCGCCTGTTCACGACTGGCCTCATCGAGGCGTCGAGACTCTTTTATCAGATATCCTTGCCGGTCGGTTCCAAGGCCGGCCTGGAGCTGGAGATCGAGCGTGCCGCGCGTCTCGACTACGATCTGGTCAAAACCTATGAACGCCTGGACAGCGGCTATCACAAGAGGATCGTGGAGGCAGCGCACAAGCTGGGAATCCCTGTCACCTCGCACGATCTCTACCCGGCGGTGGCCTTTGGCGGTGACGCCGTAGAGCATATCGGCACGATCGGCCGGATGGGCGTCAGCGATCGCGCTTCCATGCAAGGCAAGATCTACGACGATGTCATGCAGCTTTATACACGCTCCCATATGGCCATCGTTCCGACGACGATCGGCGGCAGCCCGAGCGCGGCCGCTTATTTCCTGGAACGTGAGGGACGGGCGTTCAGGGATATCAAGCAGCTCAAGCTGCTTGCGCCCAGAGTGCTTGCTTCGCCTTATGTGAAAGGCGCCATCGACGGCAGCGGCAGCAAGCTGGATCCTGTTCAACTGGTCCACGCGACCTGGCCGCTGACCCACCTCAAGCGGGCGGGTATTTCCATGCCGCCCGGCACCGACACGTCCTTTTTCAATCTGGGTCTCGGGATCGTCACCGAACTGCAATTCTACGTGGATGCAGGTTATTCGCCGGCAGAAGCCTTGAGAGAGGCCACCCTGGCGTCGGCGCGCCTCAATCATGTCGAGGCCAGTCTCGGCAGCATCGAGCCCGGGAAGTTCGCCGACATGGTGGTGGTGGATGGAGATCCCCTGACCCACCTCATGGACGTGCTGAATGTCCAGGTGGTGATCAAGGACGGGCGCGTCTTTCGGTTCGATCAGCTGACCACGGCGGCGGCATCAGCAGCACGCTGAAACCCGTCATCTTTCCATCCATGTCGCGGATGGAAGAGGCTTCGTATTTGCGATGATTTACTCTGAGGGAGATTGAATAGTGTCAGCGCATGACGCAGCGGCTTTCCGAATCCGCAAGGCTTATTCGGAGGGCACAATCCCACCGCTGCGCGACCTGCTGGATCCGCTGGATGGCGAGGGCGCCTATCAGGTGCAATTGATCAATACTCGTTTCTGGCAAGATCAGGGCCGTCATATTGTCGGTCGAAAAATCGGGTTGACCTCGGATGTGGTGCAGCGACAGCTCGGCGTCGACCGGCCCGACTTCGGTATCCTGTTTGCCGACATGCGGGTTGAAGACGGCGGCATATTGCCGGTCGGGAGCGTCATTCAACCAAAGGCCGAGGCCGAAATAGCGTTGATCATGGGCAAGGATCTGTCCGATCCCGAAGCGACGCCGCAGGATATTCTCGATGCCGCGGAGAGCGCAGTGACGGCGATAGAAATCGTCGATAGCCGCATAGCCGACTGGAAGATCACGTTCGCCGACACTGTTGCCGACAATGGGTCGTCCGCTTTCTTCGTTCTTGGCGAGCGTCGGGTGCCGCTTAAGGATATCGACCTTCTTTCCTGCTCGATGACCCTGGAAATGGACGGCATTCTCGCTTCTTCGGGCACGGCGGCGGCGTGCCTGGGACATCCGCTGAACGCGGCCGCATGGCTGGCGCGAACTCTCGCGGGGCGCGGGGAGGGGCTTCGACAAGGCGATATCGTTCTGACCGGCGCATTGGGCCCGATGGTGGCCCTCGCCCCGGACGCGCATGTGAAGGCGGACATTAGCGGCTTGGGCACCGCCCAGTTCAGAATGGGCGCGGCATGATTCTGCCAAAAACGAAAGTGGCCATAATCGGGTCCGGGAATATCGGCACCGATCTGATGATCAAGATCTTGCGCCTTTCGAAGAGCCTTGAGGTTGCTGCCCTGGTCGGCATCGATCCCGCTTCGGACGGACTTGAACGGGCCGGGCGCCTTGGCATTGCCACGACCGCCAACGGCATCGACGGCCTGGTCGCGATGGAGGCCTTTCCCGACATCGAGATCATCTTCGACGCGACTTCGGCGGGAGCTCATCAACATCACGATTCTGTCTTGCGCCCCTATGGCAAGACAATCATCGACCTCACCCCCGCGGCGATCGGACCCTATGTCGTCCCGCCGGTGAACGGAGAACAGAATCTCGACGAGCGGAACGTCAATATGGTGACTTGCGGTGGCCAGGCGACGATCCCGATCGTTGCGGCGGTTCGCCGCGTCGCGCACGTTCATTATGCCGAGATCGTCGCGTCGATCGCGTCCAAGTCCGCCGGCCCTGGCACGCGCGCCAATATAGACGAATTCACCCAGACGACCGCACGGGCGATCGAGGCGGTGGGTGGGGCGGACCGCGGCAAGGCGATTATCGTCTTGAACCCGGCCGATCCGCCACTGATCATGCGCGACACCGTTTATTGCCTTTCGGAACATGCCGATCCCCAGGACATTATCGATTCGATCGAGGCGATGGTCGCCGAGGTCCAGAAATATGTCCCCGGCTACCGGCTCAAACAGCAGGTCCAGATCGATCATATCGGTTCCAACGATCCGGTGCGGATACCCGAAGCGGGCGAATTCACCGGGCTCAAGGTGGCCGTTTTCCTCGAGGTCGAAGGTGCCGCCCATTATCTTCCAAGCTATGCTGGAAATCTCGACATCATGACTTCGGCAGCCATGAAGACGGCCGAAAGGATGGCATCCCGCAAATGACACAGTCGGCCAGCACGCGCTTCGACCCCAAGGTCGGAAGGCTCTACATCCAGGACGTTACCTTGCGCGACGGCATGCATGCTATCCGCCATCAATACGGCCTCGACCAAGTGAAGGCGATCGCGCGGGCGCTCGATGCGGCCAAGGTCGATGCGATCGAGGTGGCGCATGGCGACGGCCTGTCCGGATCAAGCTTCAATTACGGCTTTGGCGCGCATACCGATTGGGAATGGTTGGCAGCGGTGGCCGAGGTGGTCGTCCATGCCCGGCTGACGACCTTGCTGTTGCCGGGCATCGGGACGATCGACGATCTGAAGCGGGCGCGAGAGATTGGCTTTCGCTCGGTGCGTGTCGCCACCCATTGCACCGAAGCGGATATCGCCAGGCAGCATATTGAAGCCGCCCGCAAACTGGACATGGACGTATCCGGCTTTCTGATGATGAGTCACATGAACACCCCGGAAGGCCTTGCCCGCCAGGCTCAGCTGATGGAGAGCTACGGTGCGCATTGCGTCTACGTTACCGATTCCGGCGGTGCGATGACGATGGAAGAGGTCGCCGCCCGTCTGCAAGCCTATGACCGGCTGCTGCGTCCGGAAACGGAGCGCGGCATTCATGCCCATCACAATCTGTCGCTGGGTGTCGCCAATTCCATAGCCGCCGTTCAGAACGGAGCCGTGAGGGTGGATGCCAGCCTTGCGGGAATGGGAGCGGGGGCGGGCAATGCCCCGCTAGAAGTCTTCATCGCCGCGGCCGACGTCTATGGCTGGAATCACGGAACGGATTTGTTCGCATTGATGGATGCGGCGGAGGATCTGGTGCGTCCGCTCCAGGATCGGCCGGTGCGTGTCGATCGGGAAACACTGACTTTGGGCTATGCGGGCGTCTATTCTTCCTTTCTTCGGCACGCCGAAAAAGCTGCCGCCGAATATGGCTTGGACACGCGCGCCATTCTGGTGGAGCTCGGCCGCCGGAAAATGGTGGGTGGGCAAGAGGATATGATCGTGGACGTTGCCCTCGATCTTGCCCGCAACGCTGCCAGCGAAGCGGCGTCCGCCCGCCAATGAGGCCAATCGGAAGGCCGCGACCGGTTGCAGCCTTCGGCTAGCGCACCAGAAACACGGCTTCGATCTCGAGAGCGACCCCGAACGGCATCACCGCCGCGCCTACCGCCGTGCGCGCATGCCGGCCACATTCTCCAAAAACGTCGATGAAAAGTTGCGAGGCGCCGTTCACGACGCTGTGGACGTCCGTCAGATCGGGGGTGGCATTTACGTAGCCGGTCACCTTGACCAGTTCCTGGATGCGGTCGAGCTCACCGTTCAGTGCGACATGTGCGCAGGCGAGAACATTCAGCGCGCAAAGGCGTGCAGCCTCTTGGCCCTGCGCGATCGTGAAGTCCGCGCCGACCTTGCCAATATATTGATAATCGCCGGCCCATTGGGGAATCTGGCCGGAGACGTACAGCCAGCCGCCGGCCATCTTATAGCCCAGGATCGTGGCGTGCGGCGAAACGGTGGGACGGGGCAGGTCAAGTCCCAGTTCGGCGATGCGATCGGCATAACGGCCCACGCCGCGCTCCAGAATTTTGCTCATATCCAATCCCTTTTCAAGAAAACGAAACGTGGAGCGGCGTCGCGCTAAGCGCGGAAATGATTCTCGAGCAGCCGGCAAAAAGGCTCATTCTGTTCGATCTGGACCCAGTGACCGCATCGACCGAACACATGGAGCTCGGAATCGTCGATGAGCGAAGACAGCTTCAGGCTGGTCGCCAGCGGAATGACGCGATCATCGCGTCCATGGATGATGAGGGTCTTGTGCGGCAGGCCCTGGATCCGGGCGTCGGGCGTCGCCATCGCTTCAAGAGCGGCCTGGCGCGGGGCCGGGAACATTTGCGCGAAGCTTTCCTGATAGCCCGGCCTGATGCTCGCCCGATAGCGTGACTCGACAATGTCGGCGGTTATCCGGCTTCGGTCGTAGGCGAAGAGATTCATCAGGTCGCTCATCGCCTCCAGCGAAGGCTGGTAGCCCCAGACGGCGTCGAGCCCGGGAGTGAGCGGGAAATCGACGCCGACCGATCCCATCAGCACCAGGCGATCCACCAGCTCGGGCCGATGCGCCGCCACGGCCAAGCTCACGGCGCCTCCGAACGAATTGCCGACAAGATGCACTTGCTCGAGGCCCAGTGCTTCGATCAATCCCACGATATGATCACGCCAGTAGGCGAGGTCGTAATGTGCATCCGCCGGACGATCCGTATAGCCAAAGCCGACGACATCGGGCGCGATGACACGAAAACGCGGCGCCAGCTTGGGGATGACCAGGCGCCAATTGGCAAAGGCTGTGACGCCGGGACCCGAACCATGGATGAACAGGATGGCAGGACCTTGCCCCGCTTCCAGATAATTGGTGCGGATTCCGTTCGCGACGACGGACCAGCCGATTTCGGGATCCGGCTCATCCATGGCTTGCTCTTCCACGGTTCAAGTCGCTTTCCGAAGCGTCGATGCCGAAAAAGCGAATGGCATTCTCCCCGAGAATCTGCCGCCGTGCCGTTTCGCTCAGAAAGGCGGCATCCCGGACCAGCGTGCCCATCGGCGATTCCCCGAAAGGGAACGGATAGTCGGTTCCGAACATCACTTGCTCCGCGCCCATGATATCGATCAGCAAACGGAGTGATGCAGGGTCGAATACGGCGGAATCGACCGAGAAGCGATTGATGTAACTCGAAGGGAGATTGGGACAGTCTTCTCGCACCAGATCGCGGTTGCGCCACGCATTGTCGACCCGCCCGAGGAGATAGGCGAAGCTGCCGCCGCCATGGCTGAAGCAGATACGGAGATTCCGCGGCAATCGTTCGAATGTGCCCGAAAGAATGAGCGAAAGAATGGAAAGCTGGGTCTCGGCCGGCATGGCCACCAGCCAGGGAAGCATATAGCGCTTCATACGCTCGTCTCCCATCATGTCCCAGGGGTGGACGAACACGGCGGCACCTTCGTTGGCGCAATGCTGCAGGAAGGTCACGATGCCCTCATCGTCGAGACCCTTGGGCCCAACGTGATTGCCGATCTGCACGCCGAGATGGCCGTTTCGCATGGCGCGCGAAAGTTCGCGGCACGAACGGTCGATATCCTGGAGCGGAACCTGGGCCATCGCCCGCAACCGGCCATGACCTTGCTCGCAGATTGCAAGCGCGGCATCGTTGAAGATCTGGGCGCAATATTCTGCGGCCTCGGCCGGGCGCTGATAGGCAAACAGTACGGGCGTCGCGCAGATGACCTGCATATCGACGCCATCACGATCGAGCTCTTCGAGGCGCTTTTCCGCGTCCCAGCAGGCAGAGTAGATTGGCCGAAATTCCCGGTCGCCGAGCATGATCGTTGCCTGCCCGTTGCCAAGATGCTTGATCGAGGGCCAATCGTTGGTGCCGAAACGCTCGGCCAAATCGGGCCACTGGACAGGGAAGAAGTGGCTGTGGATATCAATGATCACGAAATCTGCACCCATCCCGCCGGAGGCGTCTTGCCGGGATGGATCGCGCCGCATTGACCACAGGTTCGCGCCGCGTCATCGCGATAAAAAGCCTCAAAAAGTCGAGGTGCGTCGTTGACGATGTCCACCAGGGGAAATTCGACGCGGTGAACAAGGCTGCCGCATTCGAAGCAATACCATTCGAAACCGTCATTTTGGCCGTCTGGCCGTCGCGGCTCGATCACCAGACCGATCGACCCGGGTATCGGGCGTTGGGGTGAATGGCGGACATGAGGCGGCAGCATCAGCACGTCGCCTTCGCGAACCGGCAGATCATAACGGTCATTGCCGTCGACAATCTTCAACAGCATGTCGCCGCTAAGCTGGTAGAAGAATTCCTCGACTGGATCGTCGTGGAAATCGGTCCGCTCGTTCGGCCCACCTACGATGGTGACCATCAAATCCGAATCGGCCCAGATACGCTGATTGCCGACGGGTGGCTTAAGGAGGTGGCGATGCTCGTCGATCCACGCGTTGAGGTTAAAGGCCGAGAGCCGCGACATAAAACATCCTTTCACTGCCTGTATTCCAATCGGCGCGAGGGCGTGTGACGTGCCTCGACGAAGGTGGCTCAGGTCGATTCGGCCCGGTGGGGGGCGCGCGCCCAAAGCCAAGGTTTCCCCACGGCGAAAACATTTGACCCCACAGGTAAATTGCCCGCGCTCGGGCATGAGGCAATTGAGTTTATTTCAAGCCCGGATGTCGGGCTGGAATATCGACCGAAAGAAAGCCGCAATCGGGCGGAATGATCCAATCCGTCACGACGGCGTTTCATGATTCAGCATCAGGCACGATCACAAGCCTCGTCTTTGAACCGGCCTTTTGGCGTTGCCACGCATCGCCGAAGGCGCTGAGCGGCAGGGCAGCCATGTCGATCTTGATCGTGCCGGCCAGGGCATGCTCGCACAACAGCTCATAGGCCCGCGCCTGCTCGGGAATTGGAGCATGATAATAAGCAAAACCAAGGACATCGAGCGAGTTGCGTCGTGCGGTCTGGGCGTGCAGTTGGATGCCCGGCGCCAGCAATGAACCGATCTGGATCATTCGGGCGCCAACGTTCATGACCTTCAAAGCGGCCTCGGCCGGGCTGCCGTTGAGATAGTCGAGCACGACATCGACCGGCCCGTTCGCAGCTTCGCGCATTTCCGATGAAAGATCGTCCGCCGTTTCCAGCGAGACTATCGCATCCGCGCCGAGCGCCGTGGCTTTGGCGAGAGCATCAGGGTTGCGGCCGGCGGCGACGATGCGGCCGGCGCCCAGCAATTTTGCGGCCGCCACCGCGATCAAGCCGGAGGTGCCGGTCGCGCCCAGAATGAGCACGGTCTCGCCCTGACGCAGGCGGGCTCGCCAGGAAAGCGGCAGCCAGGCGGCAAGGCCGGCATTCCCGATAGCGGCGGCGAGAGCGTCGGGAATGCCGTCCGGGACGGGAAGGCCCATTTCGGGCCGCACCAGCGCTCGTTCCGCCATCGACCCGAACGGCGCGACCATGCTGGTGGCATTGAAGAACAGGCGTTCGCCGGTCTGGGTTTCCGCCACCGCTTCCTTCCCGACCACAAACATTTCGTCATCGGTACTGAAATAATGGCGTCGTTCCGCGACAAGGACGTCCAGGTTGGTCAGCGCCGCCGCCCTGACCTTGACCAGCGCCGTGCCGGGCTTGGCATCGGGTTCTTCGAACGCGGCATAACTGGGCGCTTGTGTACCCGTGACGATTGCAGCTTTCATTCACTATCTCCAGGCTGGAAAATGGCAGGTGGCGCGCGGAATCAGTTCGACGAGCTGGGAATTTCCTGTCCCGGCATCTTGGCGCCAGGCGAGGCTCTTCAGGGGAGCGGGCAGTAAGGAATGCGCATTTCCCCGGGTTCGAGCCGCAACTCCACATCAAGCTGATAGGTCCCGTCCGCCTGTGGTTCGAAGGATTGAAGAAGCGACCCCACCGCACCGAAGGCCGCGTCGCAAAATGCGTTTGGATCTTCGGCGTCGAAGATCTGGGTCGCCAGTGTCTTGTGCCCCGCGGCGAAGACCAGGAAATGGAGGTGCGCCGGCCGCATCACCGGCCGTCCCTGGAGCCGCAGCAGATCCCCGCAGGGGCCGTCTGTCGGCACCGAATAACCGGCTGGGCGAACGCTCTGGAAAGAGAATCGTCCTTCGCCGTCCGTTTCGAAGCAGGCGCGCAGATTCATGTCGGGCTGCGCCTTGTCCTGATTCTCGTAGAGACCGGATGGAGCGGCCTGCCAAGTTTCGACGCGCGCGCCCTTTATCGGCCCGCTTTCCAGCGAGACGACGCGACCATTGACGAACAGGCGGCTGCCGGCAGTGTCCGCGCTGCAGATCAACGCTCCGCTTGGCATGGTCGGCTGGTTGGCCCGCCAGAACGGGCCAACCAGTGCAGGTTCGGTACCGCCCAGCGCCAGCGCGCTTTTGGCGTCGATCAAACCGACGAGCGTTGACAGTCCCAGAATGTCGGCAAGAAGGATTCCCTCATTCTTTTCGGGTCCGGTCGCCTTGCCGATATTCACCAGAAAATCGATACCGAGCTCCAATTCCTCCATGCTCAAACCTGAATCCTGCGCGAAGGCGTGAAGATGGCGAATTGCGCTTTCCAGTATCGCCTTGAGCCGCGGATTTTCCGTGCGCCGATTGGTTTCGAGCACGGCCTCCAACAAAGCCACAGGATCTGCGGGAAGAGCATCTCCGGCGTGATGAGGCTGGCTTTTCATGGTGCGCGTCTCCGTTGGCCGCACAGGGCGACGCTTCGCCGTTTCTTCCCGTTCGGTCAGGACTGCGTTTCTGCCAGGAAGCCGGTCTCATCATAGGCCATGCCGGTTTTCTCGGCGGCGGCCAGGACGTCCGGATGCCATTCGATACGCCCAACTTCTTCGTCAGTGCCGCCCACCACCGAATAAATGACAAGGTCATGATTGTTGGGATTGCGAAAGCCGCGCATGATGCCCACCGGCACCGAAATGCAGTCCCACTGATTGAGGGTGACTTCGTTTTCGCCTTTATCACCCCAGATAACTGTCATTTTGCCGTTGAGTGGAAAGAATACTTCTTCGGTCTTGTGGCAATGAAGGTTAGCCCCCATGCCGACGGGCACTTCGATCAAGGTGACGCCAAACCGATGCGCGCCCTCGATTGCAGGTTTGACGCCCTTGTTTTCAAGGACGCCCCGGTTGATCAGCTTGTAGAGGCGTTTCTCGAAACCGGGCAACCGGCTTTCAATGAAGGTGATCCCATAAGGCTCCACCTTTCCCCAACGCGCGATACGGCTTTCCATTTCTTCCGGGCTAACCTGCGGACTATCCATCGTTCAATGCTCCTGTTGAATTTGGCTGTCGGTGCCTTTGGTTCTTGGCGGGCGGCAAGAAGAGGCCATGCGCGCAATCGTCATGAATGACTTTGCACGAAAAGGCGCCGGGCATTTCCTTCGAGAATGGCCTCGATAACTTTCGGCGGCAGTCCACTGTTTCGAATATAGGTGACAGCGCGCGTGTATTTCGTGTCCTGGAAATAGGGGAAATCGCTTCCGAGCATGAGTTTGTCGGAGCCGAATGAATCAGCCATGCAGCGCAGTGCCGGCGCGTGGAAATTTGCCGTATCCCACCACATTTTGCGCATTTCATCCGCCGGACTTCGCGGGAACGCCTTCCAGTCCGTATAATTATCCTCAATTCTTTGCATCAGGAAGGCCAGGCCGCCACCGAGGTGGGCGACGTGGAATTTGATCCTGGGGAAACGGTGGGGAATGTCTGCTTTGAGCAGCTGCAGGACGACCAAACTGTCTTCGAACGGCGCGCCGACCACCCATTCAAGCTTGAAGTCGTTGATCATCGGGCTCAGCGCACCGCAACCGGTCGGATGGAGATAGATGATCGCGCCAAGGCGGTTCATCTCGGCATAGAATGGAAGGAAGGCGTCCGACGCGATCGTCTTTTCCGCCACCAGCGTGGTGAGGGCCACACCGGCAAATCCCAATTGCTCTATCGCGCGTCGCCCCTCAGCGATTGCCGCATCGACATGGGGCAGAGGTACCGTCCCATAGGCCATGAAGCGGTCGGGGTATTGCTTCACCAAATCGGCATAAGCGTCGTTGATCATGCGTGCGCCGGTCAAACAGGCCGCCGTATCTTGATTTTGCAACACCTGGGGTGTGGCCGAGAGAATTTGCATGCTGACGCCGGCCGCATCCATCATCGCAAAACGCGCATCGAGATCGCTTTTGCTCGATGAAGCGCGAAGGCCGCGCGCGAATTCAATATCCGGCTGTTTCGCTTTTTCGAGAAAATCGACATATTCTTCGGGCCAGAGATGGGCGTGGGTGTCGATACGCCTGGGACGACCGCTAGTGGTGGCCTTCGCAACGGAAGCTTCGGATGTCGTGGCATTTGCCCCTGCCATGGGCATCAGCGCTGCACCCGAGGCACCGACAATCCCGGCAATCGAGCGCAACACTTCACGCCGCTGATGATTGCAGGTTGGCTGTTCGTCCATGTCGGAATTCCTCCCCGGCCTTATCGCGCTAGAGGCCGTGAGATTGGCCGTTGAAGGGCGCTGCCGTCGCGTCGATTTCAACCAGCATCTTGGGGTTGGCCAGACGGCTGACTTCGATCAACGTCGAGGTCGGACGACCCTCAGTGAAGTAGCCAAAGACGATCCCGCTTCCTTCACGAATAAATCTGTCCATATCGACAGTATAGATACGAATGCGAATGACGTTGGCGGCGGTAAGGGCGACTGCCGCAAGCGACAGATCGATATTGTGCATTACACCACGACATTGATCCGCCATCGAGTCCGGAAGATAGCCGTCTGAATTATAAGCTATCGTTCCGGCAATTTCATAACGAACCGGAGAGTCGGTCACGATCACTTGTGAGTATAGGCCTGGGACAGGTTCGAATACACCGTCCGGCTTGACGACTTTGTGCACGTTTGCCCTCTCCAGCGACCAATAATCGGCAAATTAGGGCAGAGCGACGTCGGCGGCAAGGTGGCGACGGATATATCGTGAAAGGCGATGGGGCATTAAAATATATTCGTTAGTCTTATCGGCGGGAAAAACGTAATTTTCGCAGGATTGGGACAGTCATCACCGGATAAATCGACCAAAATATCCAGTCGCTGTTCGTGTTCTCAGTTATTGCAAGGGAGTATCGCTTTGGACGAGAAGGTAATCAGTGATCTTGTGGCGCATTCGGAGATAATGCGTTTGATTTATCTGTACCCCAGGGGAGTCGATCGCCTTGATCACGAGCTTCTTCTTTCCATTGGCCATCCCACAGCGACGGTGGAATTCACCGGGATGTTTAAGGGCAGCTGGGCCGATTATATCGATTGGCTCATGGGCGCCCATGTGGCCATGCTCTACAATCGGCATACGATCGGCAATGTCCTGCTGGAGATCGACGGCACGAGCGCCGTGAGCGAGACGACGGCTACGGCGAGCCTTATCGTGAGCCGCGACGACGGTGACGTTGAAGACAGAATAACGCATGCACGTTATCTGGATACATGGTGCAAGGACGATGGCCGCTGGTGGTTGGCCAGCCGGCTCACCCTGCGCGATCGCCGAACGGTCAACATCCTTACCAAGGAGGAGCTGGCGGCGACCATAACCTATTCCCACGCGCCGGATATCGGGCGAGCGGATCCATCCTTTACCCATCTCAAGCAGTCGCACCGGGCCTGACGGGCAACTCTTCCCCATATGGATTTAACGGGAGCATGACATGGGTAAGATACTGATCCGTAATGGCAGCGTTGTCACCGTCGACCCCAATCTAGGCGATTTTCCGGTCGCTGACGTCCTCGTCATCGATGATCGTATCGTCGAAGTTCGGCCTGATATCGTCGCTGAGGTGGACGAGACGATCGACGCGACCGACAAGATCGTCATGCCGGGTCTAGTCAATGCTCATCTACACACCTGGCAAACCGGCCTGCGTTCCATCGGTGCAAGCTGGAGTGGGCCCGATTATCACAGGCTCATGCACGGGAATATGGCGACCCGCTTTCTTCCGGACGATAATCATGTCGGGACGTTGCTGGGGGCGCTCGAGCAATTGAGCGGCGGGGTCACGACGTTGTTCGATTGGTGCCATGACATCGTTTCGATCGACTATGCCCATCGTTCGCTTTCCAGCACATTGGGATCCTAAGCTTAGAATTCCACGTGGACAAGTTGTCGCGGCCGCTTCTATAGTGTCACCTAAATACTAGTGACTCCAGCGTAACTGGACTGGCCACAGTTAGGCCGCAAATGTAATCACACTGGCTCACCT
>JADMIO010789672.1_pt1 | contig 93388 bp, 69 predicted proteins | sample 8958161 | NCBI WGS metagenome assembly JADMIO01 (sample SAMN16585339, study PRJNA669376) | soil metagenome | isolation source: Crop rotation soil | place: USA: Cullars Rotation, Alabama | collected 2011
CCGCGACAACTTGTCCACGTGGAATTCTAAGCTTAGGATCCCAATGTGCTGGAAATGGTAGAGCACCAGATCCGCGTCGCAGCCGATCCCCAGGTTGCCCTTATTGGTCAGGCCGAGCGCTCTGGCGGGACCGGCCGACATCGACACGGCAACTTCATAAAGCGTGTACTCGCGATTGATTTCCGGCAGAGTGATCTTGCCTTTGATCGCATCGGGCAGTTTCTTGAAACATTCCTTCCGCACGTCGGCACACATCAACAATTGCAGGATTTCCGGATAACGCCAGAAGCAACCGCCATTGGGATGATCGGTCGACAGAAAAACTTGCCACGGATTCTGGATCAGCAGCAGCAGTTCGAGTCCGCAAGCCCATTGGACGGCGTTGACCAGATTGCTGGGTCGGTACGTGTACGGGACAATCCCGCATCCGGTCTCGTTTTCCACGTCGAGATTGCCCCATTTCCGTCCGGTCAGCTTGTACAGCAAATGCTGCCAGGGCCCGTCAGCGGTAATCGTGACAGTGTCCCCGAACAAAACGGCGCCGGCGTCCGTCGTAATGTTGGGATGAGTGTTGAAGTAGTCGGCCAATTGGACCGTCTGCGAACACATCGTATCCCAGCCGTCCCCGCCGTAGGCGTGGTATTGCGAGTGGGCAATATGAGCGCGCTGTCCTTCCAGGTGCTTCAAGGTCTCCATCGTCGTCGAGATGTTTCCGGGGGCGCCCAGGTTATTGCAGTGCAGGTGCATCGGATGCGGCAGCCCCAGGTCATCGCAAATTCGGGCCAGCTGCGTGACGATGCTGCCGGGCGTCAGCTTGCTGTAGCCTTCGATGGGAGACGTCAGTTGTTTGGCGTCCTTGCCCCACTTCCAGGCGGCGACACCGCCCGGATTAACCGCTTTAATTCCGTATGACTTCGCAGCCCACAGGTACCATGCCACGACCTGCCTGGCTCGTTCGTATTCACCCTTCTCAAGCTGGTCGAGCATGATTTCGTTGTTGGCCATCAGCGTCAACGAACACTTGTCGACGATCGGAATGTCGGCCAGCTCTTCATGGGTGTGGCGTGCGGAAAGCACCGGAACAGCCGCTTCGTTCACCGTGGTCCAGCCCATGCCCGCATAGAGGTAGCCCGTCGCAAAGGTCGTGGGAGCCATTCCGCCCAGGCCGCTGCGTCGAGTCTTTGTGCGAATGAACGCCTGAGTTCGACGATGATCTTCGGGAGTCATCGCGCGGGCGAAGTTGATGGCGCCGCCCGCGACGTGCGTGTGGACATCCACGCCACCAGGAAACACGATCAGGCCCGTCGCGTCGATCGTTCGTCCGCCAGACACCGACGCGGCGAACCGGCCGCTGTCGTCGATGAAAAGGTCCTTGATGACCCCGTCAATACCGTTGGCCGGGTCGTAGACTTTTCCACCAGTAATTCGCAGCATCGATTACACCTGTTCCGTGATCATCTGTGGCTGGCTTCCATCGGGCAACCAGAACGGCTTCCTGGCGATCGCTTCATTGATCCGGCGGACAACTTCTTCATCCGTTGGGTACGGCGATTTCAGAGCGGGCCTCAGCGGCATCGGAAGCTCATCCATGCGATAGGCGGTCCCCGGTGCGGCGATCCCCTGGGCCGCCGTCGTAATGTGAACGCGCGCCAGCCTGCTGGTGTGTGTGATGTGCGGGTCCAGCACGATCGTCGGAATCCGCTTCAAATGGTCGATCGCCGGTTGCGGCATCGTGGCGCCAGGGTCCGCACCAATGATAAACGCCGCGTCACAATCGCCACGGACCAGCACATCAACCGTCGAGAATTCGCCAGGGTTATAGCGCGGGTAACCTCGGTTGAAGCAGATGCCAAAGGGAAAGCCAGTCTGCCAGCGCATGATCACGTCGGCTCCGGTCACATTGCCATGTCCGCGCATCGGCATGGCAACGAACTTTGTGAAGGCATTCATTTCCGCCGCCAGGGTCAAAAGCGCGGCGCTGTTCATGTGCTTGCCGCGGGTCATGGAAAGTCCCATACCGAAGAACATGCAACCGAATTTGGCCGCCTTCATGCGTGCGATCAGGTCCTCGATGACTTCCCGCGTCAGGCCGGTTTCCGCAATTTGTTCATCGCCGATCGTCTCGCCTTTGACCATCGCGCGCAGGATCGTGATCAACTCAAAATCTTTACCGGGCCGCACCTGCAGGAAGATGTCAGCGGCTTTGACGCTTTTCGTTTCCCGAATATCCACCAGCACCATCGTGCGGTCCTTGCGGCCGCGAGGCAGAAACTTGCTTTTCTGCATGATGGTGTATTTCGTGAAGTGCCGCGGATGGCACTCGGCGGGATTGCCGCCCCAATAAATCATGAAATCGGCACGCTGTTTGACTTCGCCCAGCGTACACGTGACCTTGCCACCCAACTGGGCGGCGATTTCGGTGGGACCGTGTCAAAGCGATGTGTGACTGTCGAGCAGACCTCCCAGCAGGTCGGCCATCGCAACACATTCTTTTTGTGCTTCGCAGGTCGTGTTGCTCATGCCGTAGACCAAAGGCATGTCGGCGGCATGCAGGAAACTGGCTGCCGCTTCGATCGCTTCGTCGACCGTCGCTTCCCGACCGTCGATCAGCGCGTCAGGGTATTTCTTCTCGGCCGTGTGATTCAGAAACCACGCCGTACCGAGCACGCAGGCTTTGTTCGCCTTGTGGATGCGAACCTCATCGTGGTGCAGCTGGATATCGTCGCAGACGCAGCCACAAAAGGTGCATGTGGCATTGTCAATAACCTGCAGTGACATGGCGTCCCCTGTTGTCGAAGGGTTTTGGATCAATTGGTTTCGGGATGCAAGATCATCCAAATGAACAAGGTGACGTGGCGTCCCTTATTATCGAAGGGTTTTGGATCTGTCGACAGCGCTACTTTTCGAGGCATTCTTGTGGATGGTCATCCGGACCGGACGACGGAACCTTGAACACTCAGCCTAAGGCCCGGCCGTGATAACTGCCCCGAACGCGGCGCGGCATGAACCTGCCTTCTTCGATTTCGGTCCAGGCAGGCATTCCCGGCAGATCCCCGTCCACCGTAAAGTGAGCTTCGGGGCCGGTCAGGATTTTCTGATCTTTGTGCGACTGGGACATCATCAATTGCTCCTGGCTTGAATCCAGATTACTGCGGGATCACTTGTTATTGGGGGATCACTTGTTATTGGGGGATCACTTCCACTTCCCAACCTTTGGAGGTTGGCATGCCAGTGCCATCAGTATCACCGCCCATCAGCCGGCACGTTGGCGGACCGTAGGCAATAAAAATCATTCCAAGAGGGATTTTTCCCGCCTGGCATTTGAAGGCAGCTTCCCCAAATTTCGTGCGAACCAGCCCCATCTGTCCCTCAACAATACCAATCTCGGCCATGTCCTGTGACGCCATCGTCATCGAATTGGTCAATTCTTGATATTCCTCGGAATCTTTCCCCACATTGATCAGTGATCCCTGCCTGGAAGATCGAGAGGAATTCAGAATAAATGATTTTGCAGCCATGAGTTGGGTCATTTCCTTTTCGTACGCGCTCTCTCCCAATCCTACTGCCGACATTCGGATCGGTCAATTCGGATGAATGTTCAGGTCCTGCTGGACATTTAGAAATCTCCGAGGATTTCCGAGCCCGCACGCGAGCCGAGCGCCTGCCAGGTATTCATGTCGACGCTATCGCTGATGAACCGGGTTGAACCGTCGCAAAGCAGCACGTGGACACCGCCGACGTGCCGACTTCGAGCGGCCGTCAGGCCGGCGTTGTGACTGTTGTTGCCACAATCAAATTGCCTGGAATTGGGACTGAGTCCGTGATTGTACAACGTGTCGCCGTAGTGGCCGTTCATCCATCTTGCGCACCGAATGCCCGACCACGACCCAGACGCACCGACGACACACGTCGAAAGATTGGGATCCGTCCCGGTGATCGTGTCGTTTTGTGCTGCCGTCAGGTTCAGGACTTGCAGCGCCGGAGCCACCGGTGGCGTTGAAGCAGGGATCGAACCTGCTCCGTCGCCGCCAGCGACATAACCGTTTCCCAGCAGCTCTTCGCTCATCGCGACGGTGTTGGACATTCCATCAACGACGTCACCGAAATGCACAATTCCGAGCAGTTTGGGATCGTACATGACGCCGTCACCTTTGCGGATAAATCGAGCGGTGGCGCTGGCGCCGCTTCCCGTACAGACGACATAGTTCGTCGGTCCATACGAATTGCCTTCGACGATTGCGGTGTCGCTGGGGCAAAGAAATAGTGGAATCCGGCCGCGCGCCACGATGACATTTGCTGCAAACGGAGCGACCGGAGGTTCGACAAATGTTGGCGCCGTGTTGAAGTCGATCGTGTTGAACACCGTCGCGCGGTCAAAGTATGGCAACAGTTGAGCATGTGCCGAAAACACCATCGGGAACCCTGTTCGTCCGGGGGGAAATGATCCGAGGCTTGATTCGTAGCTGTGGATTGCCAGCCCAAACTGTTTCAAGTTGTTTTTGCATTGAACGCGACGCGCCGCCTCGCGCGCCTGCTGGACCGCCGGCAAGAGCAAAGCAATCAACAGGGCAATGATGGCGATGACAACCAGCAGTTCGATCAACGTGAAAGCTCGGCGAAATCGGTGCCTGACAAGAGTGATGTTCATGGGAGATGCTGCGATCTTTGAAAGAAGTATGAACGAATGAAGTTGGAGCCATGTGCTGGGATCCGACCAACTTGTTGGGCAAAGCCTCATTGCGCGGCGCGTGATGGCACGCTCACAGCGGTGAAGAACCGTGTCTTGTGGAGAAACGAGCCCTGGCCAAAGTGAGCGTGCGAACCTGCGTCGCGCAAACACCGTCATCCGACGCGCCGGCACCTGTGAAAACGTGCCGACTCGACAACGACGCGTCAATTTTGCCGCAACGAAATTCGTCAAGCATCGCGTCGGGGAGGGGGAACAGGCGGCCGATGATGGACGGCCGGTGACTTCGTGACAAACTCGGCCGGCCATTCAGTCGGCTCGTAATCAACATTGGCGATGGGTGGCAGACAAACAATCGCCCAGGGCAAGGTTGGCACGTCTGTCGATTGCCCCTGACACTTTTGTGCAACAAGGGAAATGACATATGATTTCGCGCCATCCGTTGCCGTGTCGTTTCGCCGGCGGTCCGAACGAGGAACAGATTGCTGGCGGTCAGTCGCTTTGCTGGCGCAGCAGGATTTTCGATTCGCCACAGGTTTGCTGGCGGAAGAAACCAGGCTTGCTTGGACATGCTTCTTTTGCGAGGCAAACAGCGTTTTTTCCGACGCCAGCTTTTCTGCGAACGATGCGCAGCAGCATTGCTTTCGGCACTGTTCGGAATTCATGCATCCACACGGGCGGTTCTGACAAAGAAACGGTCGCGATCCGGCCTTGTCCCTCGAAATCGTTGCCACCGAAATGGGGACGATGGAGGCAAAGAATAACACCAGCACGACGCAAGAAACCCAGCGTCTGGATAAGTCCGGTGTCTGTTGTCGCCAAGCCGTCATCTAGCGCCCTAGTCCAATTCAGGACAGACCGAATTCGTGCCGGCTCGTTCTCCACGCGGAAATTGTATCGACGTCGTAGGAATTTCATCAACCATCGGACGGTGGGGGCCAACGAGTTCTTGTCGCGTTCGAATTTCTCGCTCATGCAGAATTCGCGCGCCTCGCTGCATTTGTCGTCTCAGTGGTGAAGCCTTGTTTCTCAAAAAGTTCAAGTCCACAATCTTCTTAATGAGTCACCTTCGAACCGCAGTTGCGCTTTGAGCTCATTAATGAGCGATGCGCAGAATACGGTCTCAATGACCACAACTGTCTTTGCGAACCGATACAGGAGCGCAAAATGGCTGATGTGAAACCGCCAATTCTTTTCCTGAGTCACGTCAACCGCGACAAGGGCGCTGCTGAGAAACTCGCGCGGCGGATCGAAGACGCACCAGTCGCGCGCGAATGTGGGCTGAAGGTCTGGCTTGACAAATCCAGTCTGGAACCAGGAACGCCCTGGCAGCCTCAGCTCGAAGACGCCATCAAAAACCAGTCGACGGCGTTTGCGGTCTACATTGGTGCATCTGGCATTATCAACTGGGTCGGGCAGGAAGTACGTCTTGCGATTTCACGAGCAACTTATCATCCGCCCTACCCGATCGTGCCTGTTTTTGCGGGAAAGACATTCAAAGTTGAGCAGTTGCCCGGGTTTCTTAGTCAGTACCACGGAGTTCTTAACCCGATTGAAAACGACGATGAGTTGGCGAAGCTGATTCGTACTGTGGTCGGGCAGGATGATTCTCAAAAAATCGAATTGGTCGACGAGCCGTTCATCGGCCTTCGACCGTATTTCGAATCCAACAATCGGCTGTTCTTCGGGCGAGACAAGGAAGTGGCGGACCTGGTCGAATTATTGCGATCAACGAAATTGCTTTTGATCGTTGGCGACAGTGGCGCCGGCAAGTCATCTTTGCTCAATGCCGGGCTCGTCTCTGCCTACCGTGGTGGAGTTCTGGCGGACTGGGCACAACTCAAGCCTGACAATTCCGTCTGGCATGTGGTCGCGACGCGCCCCCGCAGTAATGCGTTTGAATCACTCGTGAGCGACCTTGGATCCGTCTGGCAGACACTGGATTTCGATGCTTCGACAAGAGGGACGATTGCGGATTGGATCAGAACCGCCGAGCCACAGAAGGTCGCCGACGCACTTTTCTATGAAACGACACCCGACACCCAAATCCTTCTGGTCATTGATCAATTCGAAGAGATCTTCACGCTCTGCAATCGCGAAACGGCAGACTCAATGATGAAGGTCATCGAGTATCTCACGAGCCTTGAATGTCCGCGTACAGTTCGAATCGTATTGGCAATGCGACGCGATTATTACAATTTGTGTTCGCAGTTTCCGAAGTTCTACCAGCGCATTGAATTTGGTACGCCTGCGTCGAAGTACGCTCTTCGGCGAATCACTGGAGAAGGATTGCGAGACTGTATCACAAAGCCTTTGAAGCTTGCGGGTGTCGATGGATGTGGAACACTCGTCAACCGGATTATCGATGACATCGGTGACCAGCCAGGAGAGGTTGCATTGTTGCAAATCGCGCTTCATGAAACATGGGAGTGTCGGCGACAATATGATAATGATCTGTTGGAATCTTATATCGCTCGCGGCGGCGTCTCTGGTGCCTTGATAAAACTTGCGGAAGATCTGTTCACGAAACGATTATCCCCGGAAGAACAAGAGCAGGCCAGAATTGTATTCCTTCGGCTCGCCAAGACAGGTGACTCAGGCGGGGCGTCTAAACGAATCGCGACGCAGGATGAATTCACGCCGGCCATGTGGCAAAACCTGATTCAGAAAAAACTCGCGAGTGACAAATATCGCCGCCTCGTTGCAATTGGCGGTGCCGCGGATCATCAGACTGTAGAACTGTGTCACGACATTCTGATTTCCGGGTGGCCCCGATTCCATAATTGGCTGCATGAAGAATCCAAGAATGGTTGCAAACGGATTCATGACTCCGTGATTGAGGCAACAAAACTCTGGATCACTTCTAAGCGTCGCAACGACGATCTTTTGTCCGGCAGCAAACTCGTTGACGCTCTGGACCTGCGTTCAAAACGGAACTCGTGGTTGTCGAAGGACGAAGAGGCGATCATTACGCAAAGTGAGTATGCCGCGAACATGCTACGCATACGGAAGCGCACGTTATTAATATCGGTAGCCGCTCTGTTCGTGATCGCGGCAGTTTCTGCGGCCTATTCGGTTTACACAAATGCGGCAGCGGTCGCGGAAAAGAAATTTCGTAACGCGATCGAGGTGATCACCAAGGGCGGTGGCAATGTCGGAATCGGTACAGTCGACGATGGAATCAAATACTTCGTAACTTTTCATCAAATACCGCCCGCGTCGCGATCACCAGAGCAGATGGTTATGGGATTTGGAGAGACGCCAGGGGAGAAGCAACGACGGGAATCTGGATACGAAGCAGCGAATACTGCACCTGTGATCCGTCACACCGATCTGAATGACGCTCCCGGGACGGTGGTGTCCGTGAAAAATTCACTTCCTTCAGACATTGCAATTCGAGCGGTGAAGGAAATTCCAGACGCCGCTTTGATACTGCCGGGGGGCGATGTCACCGCGCTTCTTCCAACGATCGGAACTCTGACGAACTTGCGCCAGCTCGGGCTCATGAACACCAGTTTCGATCAGAATCAGCTCAGCCACCTGAATTCCCTCCCACAACTTCGCGCAATTGACCTTTCCTACTCGCAACTCACGGACGCCGCGCTTGCGCGTCTATGTGACCTGAAAATGTTGGAAGTCGTTGCCCTAATTAACACGAACGTCGGAGATGCGAGCATCGACTGGCTTTGCCCATTGACTCATCTGAAACGAATTAGTCTGCAGGGAACGAACGTTTCCACTTCGGGACTCAAGCGATTGCGTTCCGCATTGCCCAACGTTGAAATCGGCTTCACTCAAATTCTCGTCACAGGATTGGAAGATGCCGACAAATTCCGCAAGGCTTTGACAGTCGCTGACCCCTATAGCAACTATACGATTCCAGCGATTTACGAAGGCGATCTGGAATTCGATCAGGATTACAATCTTATATCGCTTCGGTTGCTGGAAGGGACGACCAGAAGGCACTTTCAAGCGCTTCGATCCGCATTAAGGCTCAAATCGATTACGTGTGAAAAAACGATTCCGACCGAACAAGATTGTGAAATTCTCCGCACAATTCCGAGCCTGCAGAAACTCGCAATCTCGTCGTCTCGCTTCACAGACGAGAATTTGTTGCAGATCTCGCAGCTCAACCAGATCAAGGAGTTGGAACTTGACCTGATTGGTCCAACAGTGACAAACGCCGGATTTGTAAATCTTCTGAAGATGACGGCACTCGAGAGACTCTGGATTCGCGGATTCGTTTCCGGGACCGATTCATTCGGTGCAGAAATTGCGGAGTGCAAAAACCTGCGGGTGCTTCACATCGAACGAATTGATCTGTCATCCGCGATTAAAAGTCTCGGGCGATTGAATCAATTGGAGAATCTTAGCCTGCCGTCATGTGGATTGACGGATGCGGATGTCTCGGCAATTGCCAATTGCGCGAAGTTAAAATCGCTTGATTTGTCAAACAATGTGAAGTTGACAGACGCATGCTTCGCACAATTGTCCGAGTTGAAGAACCTGAAGTGGATTTTCTTGCGGGGGACAGGCGTGTCGCTTGGAGGACTCGCGAAGTCACAGCTATTGCGAAACCGAAGTGATCGCGACCTGCTGAATTGCCTGGCAAGCTTAAGAGTCGACGCCTTCCACCAGGTTGTGGAAGCTGAATGTGCATGCGCGTTCGACGAAGTCTTGGCCGCCCTGTGCAATTTCAAGGAGCTTCGCCGCTTAACAATTCGTGGTGAGACCCCAGTTTCATCAGTCGCAGGACAGTTTCTTCAGCAGATGAGACAGCTGCAGAAACTTGAGTTATCGAATGTGAATATCACTGACGCCACGTTGTCGTTCGCGCAGGGATTGGATGATCTGGAAGAACTGATCATTACCGGATGCCCTGGCGTCACAGACGCAGGGCTGAAGTCTTTCGTTGAGTGCAAAAAGCTTGCACATATTGAAATGAACAGGACGGCGGCTTATGGCCCATTCATGAAGTTGTTTCACGGTCATCCATCGCTCAAGTCGATTCAACTTTCGAACGACGGCTTCTGGCTCGAAAACGAGATCGAGGCGATTCGGGAACACACTCCTGGCGTTTCGGTCTACGGATACCGTGTGAGGGGCGAACCGGATGAGTGGAACGACGCAGCCAGAGAACTGTCCGATCCCCATAAGATCGCATTAGATACCAAACGCGCGGTCGCGTTCGCAGAGGTCGCCTGTCTGCGAACAAATTATTCTGACTGGATATATTTGGACACTCTGGCAGCTGCAAATGCGAAGGACGGGCAATTTGAAATCGCAGAGAAATGGCAGTCTCAAGCGATCAAACTTGCAGGACCGGCGGCGAGCAAGGAAATGAACGAGCGCCTGGGCCGTTACAAAGAACGCCAACAGAACGTTGAGCCCTTGGAGCATCTGGAGCGACCTCCGTCGAAGCGATTCGGTGGCGACGTTCAAGCTGCCCCGGACCCGATCGACGCTCCGAAGCCGGATCGAGACTCGCCGAAGCCGGTTCAAGATGCACCGAAGCCGAATATCCCTCGGCCATACGATGAATAACCCGCGGCGTATCAATATCTCAATCGATTCGATGTGTGATTTGAATTTCCGCTGAGAGGTGGAAATTGATACTGGCCGACGCAGAAGGATTGTTTCTCAAAAAATTCAGGCACAGTAGTGGGACGCCTGTCGCACCGCCGCTTGTGCGAGTAGCTCGACATCCGAACGCCATTTCGCGATCTCGTCTGCCGTCGCAACTCGAACGGTTTGGATCTCGACGGCTGTTTCCAAACCCGTTCGTTCGCAGATCTCGACCTGAAGATTGTGTAAAGCGTCATGGCCTGCGACCCAGGCGCTGGCTTCGTCTTCGGCAGCGACCAGTGCATATCGATCCGGAGTCGCGACGTAATACATGTCCATTTTCTGTTCCTTCCGTGCTGACAGCACTCCGATGATGTTTCTCGACAACTCCCAACTGACAGTGTCCACTTTCCGAGTCTGACATCCAACAAAATCCCGTCGAATCCGAAATTGTTTCTCGAAACAGATTGCCCCGAAGCGAATTGGCCAACCGTCGCCGGCAGATGCCGCAGAGAGGCTGTCGCGGCCAGGTGCCGCAGAGCGGCCGCCGCTGCCAGATACCGCAGGACGACGACCGCCAGCTGATGTCGCAGGACGTAAGTCTCAGGGTTTGGTTCTTAACTCTGACGGTCAAGTTTTAGCCCGCCAGTCGTTGCTCCCGCGGACGCAAGGTCAGCGGAGAGCCGTCTTCGTTGTCGACGTGTTCGCACTTCGAAGAATCCTTCCGAATCCGCCATGCAATGCAGCCTGACGCGCGGTAGAATTCTGTTTCTGCGTCTGGGGATATGCCACGAATGCGATCACGTTGAGGAATTGCAATTTGAGATGTCATACCGAACCGGGTCATCCCGGTTGTGCAGGACCTGGCCTGACGCGAAGGGAGTTGCTCTGTCGATCCGGTGCGGGAGTGGGCGCGGTGGCGCTGGCGAGTCTGCTCGGACCTGAAACCCGTTCGGTGGCGCACGCTGCCAGTGGTTTTGACAGTCCGCTGGCTCCAAACAAATCGCATTTTCCCGGCAAAGCCAAGCGAGTCATCCAACTATTCATGGGAGGGGGCCCGTCGCACCTCGATACCTTTGATCCGAAGCCGGCGCTCGCAGAATACGCCGGCAAAGAACTCGCCGGAGAATTCCATCTCCCGACTGAGCGAAAGACGGGGGCCGTCATGCCTTCGCCATTTCAGTTCCGGAAGTACGGCCAAAGCGGCATCGAAGTCAGCGAGATCTTCCCCCACGTTGCCGAATGCGTCGACGACTTGTGCGTGATCCGTTCGATGCAGGCCGATGTGCCGAATCATCAGCCATCGATCCTGCTGATGAATTGCGGCGATGCACGCCTGATCCGACCGAGCCTTGGTTCGTGGGTTGTCTATGGACTCGGAACAGAGAATCAGAACTTGCCTGGCTTCGTGGCGATGTCGCCCGGCGGATACCCTGACGCGGGACCACAAAACTGGCGATCCGCCTTTCTGCCGGGAGCTTACCAGGGGACGTATGTCGATTCGCGTCACACGCAAATCGACAAGCTTGTCGAGAACGTCCGCAATGCGCGGATTTCTCCGCCTGAACAGGGACGCCAGCTCGAACTGCTGCGCGAATTGAACGAACGGCACCGCCAGGAACGTGACCGGAATTCGCAAATCGATGCGAGGATCCATTCGTTCGAACTCGGGTATCGAATGCAACTCGAAGCCAGCGATGCTTTCGATGTCAGCCGCGAACCAGAATCAGTTCTCAAAATGTATGGAGAAGGGACGCAGGCACGGCAGATTCTGATCGCGCGGCGGCTGATCGAGCGAGGTGTCCGTTTTGTCCAGGTCTGGCATTCTGCGGGAGCGGTCTGGGATCACCATGAAAAACTCGAAGAGGGGCATCGCAGACTGGCCAAAGAATGTGATCAAGCCATCGGCGCGTTACTCAAGGACTTGAAGCTGCGAGGCATGCTGGAAGACACACTCGTGATCTGGGGCGGCGAGTTTGGACGGACTCCCACTGTTGAACTGGTGATGGGGATTTCCAACAACCGCTTCGGCAAAGGACGCGATCACAACCATCACGGTTTCACCGTGTGGATGGCGGGCGGTGGGGTGAAAGGCGGTTACGTGCACGGTGCCACCGATCAGTTCGGGTTCCGTGCCGTCGAGAAACCGGTTCATGTCCATGACCTGCACGCGACGATTCTCCATCTGCTGGGATTCGATCACACGGAATTAACGTTCCGTCATGCCGGACGCGATTTTCGCTTGACTGACGTTGAAGGCGAAGTCGTCAAGGATGTGCTGGCTTAGCCCCTCGCCCCGGCTTTGCGGGGAGAGGGGTTGGTTGGAGGGGTTTTTCGTGCGCGTCCCACGATGGGTTCAAAATAAGTGAAACAATCCTGACGATGATGATTCCTGCGAGCACAAACGATGTTGATCACAACGCCTTGAACCAGATCGTCGCGCGCTTCGTGTCGTCGCTGTTCACGACATTGGCGGTGGTGGGGTGCCTGGGTCTATGTCGCTGCGCCAGGGCCGAAGATCCAGATCCGCGTTTCCACTGGGCGTTCCGTCCCCTGCAGGACTGCCCTGTTCCAGTGAATCAACCGGCAGAAGGTCTCCAGTCATCGGTGGATGCCTTTATCCTCGAGAAGCTGAAAGCGACTGGTCTTGAGCCCGCGAAAGAGGCGGACAAGCGCACGCTGATTCGCCGAGCATATTTCGATCTGATCGGGTTGCCCCCGACTCCTGCCGAAGTCGCGGACTTCCTGCAGGACACGTCGCCCGATGCCTTTGCGAAGCGGATCGATCGGCTGCTCGCATCACCGCACTATGGGGAACGCTGGGGTCGACACTGGTTGGATGTGGCGCGCTACGCCAACACTCACGGCGATACGGGCGGGGATCCCGCAAGTCCCTATGCGTTCACCTATCGCGACTATGTCATCCGCGCGTTGAACAGCGATCTGCCATACGACCAGTTCGTGATCGAACAGATTGCCGCCGACCGATTGGGAAATCCCGAGAATTCGCCGACTCTCGCCGGCCTGGGATTCATCACCGTTGGGCGGCGATTCCTGGGCAACATTCATGACACGATCGACGACCGGATTGATGTCGTCACACGCGGCCTGATGGCCCTGACAGTCAATTGTGCCCGCTGTCACGATCACAAATACGATCCGATCCCCACAAAGGACTACTACGGGCTTTACGGGGTGTTTGCCAGTTCCAACGAACCGGGTCAGCTTCCCGAGATTGGGTCGGCTGATCCGACGGCCTACGCTGACTATCAATCTCAGCGGCAAAAGGCGGAATCAAGCCGGTCTGAAACCATCCGTGAACAAACGATCGAGGCACTGAACCGATATCGCAAGCGAACCGCAAGCTACCTGCTCGAGAGCAGAAAGCCTCGGGATCCATCAAAGCCCGACGATGATGAATCCGACGGAAACATGCGGCGGGTCGGCGCGCGCCGTTGGAAGAAAGCTCTTGAGAAGCTGAATGCCGAAACGGATCCCGTCTTTGCGCCGTGGTTCGCATTCGCAGCCATTTCCGAGGCGGAATTCAAGGATCGAGCTCGCGAACTGGCCGAGCAAATCGCCACTCAAAAGCTGGCCAATCCGGTCAATCCAATTGTGGCAGCAGCGTTTGTCGGTGAACCACCGGAATCTCTGAAATCGGTTGCCGAATTGTATGCGCGACTTTTGGAGGATGCCGCAAAACCCGACTCCCCGAGTGAAGCAACACAGACCACCGATCCGGCGCGGGAAGAGCTTCGCAAAGCGCTGGTGATCGGTGACGACGCGCCGGGCAACCTGTCGGAGAAATCACTGCGGGAAATCTTCAGGCCGATGGCGAAGAAGCAAATCGAAAAACTCGATGCGGAACTGGTGCAGCTCGATCGGCATCACCGCGGAGCGCCACTCCGAGTGATGGTGCTTTATGACAATCCTCAGCCAAACAACTCGCGGATCTTCATCCGGGGAAATGCCAATAACCAGGGTGAAGAAGCCCCCAGGCAGTTCCTGGAAATCCTTTCCGATCAAAATCGACAGCCGTTCTCGAATGGCAGCGGTCGATTGGAACTGGCGCGCGCAATCGCCAGTCGAGATAATCCGCTCACGCCGCGAGTCCTCGTCAATCGGGCCTGGTTGCATCATTTTGGTGAGGGGCTGGTGACGACGCCGGACGATTTCGGGACTCGTTCCGAACCGCCCAGTCACCCGGAACTTCTCGATCATCTGGCGACGCGATTCATCGAACACGGTTGGTCGTTGAAGAAACTGCATCGCCTGATGATGCTGTCGCACGTTTACTGCCAGTCAAGCGACGATCAACTTCGCAGCGAAGCTGTCGATCCGGCAAATCGATTGCTGTCGAAGATGAATCGTCGTCGGCTGGATTTTGAATCGATACGCGACAACCTTCTGTTTGTCGCTGGCAACCTTGAACTGACAGTGGGAGGGCCCCCCGAAGAACTGTCGCCGCAGCCGCGCGTCGCATTGGGCGGCGGATTTATCGATTCCAGTGATCAGACGCCGCCAACGCGTCGCCGGGCGATTTACGGTCTGATTGATCGTCAAAACATTCCTGGTGTTCTGCGCGCATTCGATTTCGCGGACCCGGATACATGCACCGGTCGGCGCTATGTCACGACGGTACCTCAGCAGGCGTTGTTCTTTTTCAATAATCCGCTTGTCATGCAGCAAGCATGCAGCCTGGTGGCGCGATCCGAAGTTCGGTACGAAGAAAACACCGAACGACGAATCCGCGAACTTTACCAGCAAATCTTCCAGCGCGATCCGAACAATGCTGAGCTGGAACTGGCATCGCGGTTCGTCAGGGCAGAGGAATCGCTGTCCGGCTCGACGGAGCCCCCATCAGCCAGCACTTCAAAAGCCTCAGAGTTGTCGCGGTCGCTCAACCCTTGGGAACGATTGGCTCACGTGCTGTTAATGTCCGACGAACTGATGTTCGTCGACTAAATCGACTCAGCGGCTCAGCGGGAGCTTTGCCCTCCCAAGTACTGCGAATCGAATGACGTTCCCACTGCGCTGACGAGTTCCGAATGACCCCGATGGAGTTCCGTTAAGACTCGTTGATATCCGACCTGCTCATCAATGTACTGTCGTCGCGCTTCAAGCAGTCTCAAAAAATCGATCGAGCCCGAGATATAAGCCGCACGGGCATTGGCGAGATTTGTTTCGGCCGTTGGAAGAATTGTTGACCGATAAAGTTCGGCTGACTTCACATTGGCTTGAGTCTGTGCATAGGCAACCTGCACTTGTTCGTTGATCGAATCCTCCAATTGCGCATATTCGGCACTGAGCTTTGTCACACGGAATTGTGCTTCTCGCACGGCTGCACTGCGCCGGTCCTTGCGGATAGGCACATTCATATTCATACCGACCTGCGGCCGCTGTTGGCGATCGGTCCAGAACGAATCGTATCGACCCATGAATTCGAAATCGGGGTAATACTCCTTGCACGCCAGCGCAACAGCGTTTTGTTCCGCTTGGATGCGGGCGGCGATCGCGGAAAGCTCAGGCCGATGCTCGGTTGCCATTACAAAAAGTCGCGAGACATCGGGGAGATCGATTTCGTACGAAAGCTGCTTCGGAGGAGGCGGCAAGAGATGATCGGGCCGCTCGTGCAGCAAGGTGTTGATCCGAGCCGTCGCAATCCAGCGTGATTTCTCCAAGCCAAGACGCTGCTGCTTCAGCTTGGCCAGTTCTAAATCCGCCGCCGAGAGATCCTGTTGCGAAACCTGATTGGCCTCGTACTTCGTTTTCGCCGTGTCCCGAAAATCATCCATCACTTCGGCGTTTTTGTCATTTAGCTCTAACTCGCGCTGAACCAGAAAATAATCGTAGAACGCAAGCCGCGTGGACGATGTAAGCCGACGTTTGACTTCTTCGGCGTCCCACGAGGCCGCGTTTGCCTCCCATTGCGCAATCTGTCCCTTGATTTGCCGTTTGCCTTGCCATGGGACGCGCTGAGCGAATCCAAGATAGTAGGAAGATTGCGATTCGTTCTGGGCGAATGATGCCGGTGCGAACATCGACTGGAACATCGGATCATCGAGCGCCACGGCCTGGGGATACCGTTCGGCAGCAGCCGCCCAGGCAGCATGAGCGGCCTGAATCGATGGATTTCGACAGTGGACTTCAGCGATCAGGTCATCAAGCAACAGGACACCCTGATCCCCGAACTGGTTTTCGTGAGTCTCGTCGACTTCCTGCGAGGCTGGCGAAATCTCGGTGGCTGAAGTGATCTGAATCGTGGATACGTTCGACAGAGAAGGAGCTTCGCTCGACTTTTGCGATAAGTCAGAACGTTCGCGCGGACTCATAGCGCGCAGTTGAGATGCGACAGTTCGTCGCTGACCGACGCAGCCCATCGCCAGAAGCGATGCCAGCATCGCAAAGATGGCGATCCCATGAAGCAGTCGCATTTCAGCTTCCTTCAGAATGCTTCGAAATGCTGACGGGTTAGCAGGGTCAGCCAGATGCGTGCGAGACGCATCTTCACGGATATCGTCATTCTGCGCGTGCCGAGATTGCGATTCGATCGCAGGCGGCAAAACCAATCACATCATTGAGATCTGACAGAAATTGGCGAACCGAACGGCAGAATTCGCCGTACAATCCGTGACTGGAATGAGTCCAAAGTTGCCTTAAGGTGGAAATCTCGGAACTGAGCAGTTTGGTAGCGGGTCAGTTTGAAAATTGAATCGCGGGCTTGGCAGAACGGGGGAGTTGACAGCGATTGGCTCGTTTTTTTCCACGCGACTAAAAATCGCCGTCGTTTCAGCACCTGATTCTGTCTGATTTATTCGGTTTTCCGCACTTTGCGACAATCATTTGCCCGTATTGGCATTTGGCACTCAATTCGCCTTACGCCAATCGATCGCCAAAAACGCCCCGCCAACCTGCAATGTCGGCAGGATTTCGGTTCTTCGGGGTGGATGCCTGCACCCGAATAACGGAGAGAATCATGAAGTCTGTCGTCTATCTTGCCCTTGTATCGGCCATGATGGCTTCCACCGCATTCGCACAAAAGACCATTGGCCCAGATGCCGGAGCGAAAATCCGGGGCGAAGTCACGTCATCGATTTCGCATCAGCAATACGCTCAACAACAGGCCCGCGTGATGTACTACACGCAGCAGATCAATCCGACCGCCGCGCCTGAAGTCGTGAAGAAACAGGCGGAAACGATTAAGACGGCACTGGCGAAGGCGGACGAATCACTGAAGGCCGTTAAAGAGGCTCATCCCAAGGACGCCGAAGTCGTCAAGCTGGTGGACTCCATCCTGAAACATCATGCGGCGGCCACCTCGCATTGCGGTATGGCCGCTGAATGCGCCGTGAAGGGTGAGGGCCCAGAAAAGGTCGCCGATTGCTGCGTCGAGATGCACGACGAACTGGAATCGGCGAACAAGGAACTAGCCGCCCTGAAGAAGCACCTGAAGATTGAAGAACTGCCCGTGCCGAAGAAAGCCGCGAAGAAGTAGAAATCATCGGCCATCAATCGCAAAACGCCACAGACCAGAACTCTGTGGCGTTTTGCGATTGACTTGACCCACATCCTGCAGTTTTAACGAAAGCGATTGCTGACGCAGGTGTTCACGGTTAAAGTTAAAGGGCATCAAGGTGACAAATGACGCTGGTGATTCGGCGGGATCGATCGCCAACTGTCTTCAGCGATCCTCAAATTCTCTGAGGAAGGTTTCGAAATTAGACCCAAGGACGTTGGCTAAATCATGAGACTCTTCCGGCTGCTCCTGGTGCTCGCCCTGATGCCTGTGACGGCATACAGTGGGATGCCCCGCGTAGCGTGCCAATGTTCCAATGGAGAGCTGCGTCTTCACTGTCCCAAGTTGGAGCAGGCGACGACGGCGAGTGCGAGCCGCATTCATTGTTGTCAACGACAGCAGAATGTCGCTCCAAGGAGTCGTTGTTGCCGTTCCCAGGCAGCTCACGCTGAATCAAATCCGCCGATCGCCGATCAAGCGGCTAGCTGCGAATCCGGTTGCCAGTGCACTCCCGTCTGGCTGGCATCTGATGTTGGCCCGACGCTCAGTAAAGTCACCGCACCGGAACCCGTTCAAATCGATTTGTATTCTGTGCCGATGGTCGCAAGTGGCCACTCGCAGCAGGCCTTCGTAACCTCAAAGGCGATCGACACGGGTCCTGTCGTGGCGATTGATTTCGTGATCGCTTACGAGCGATTTCTTATCTAAAACGGCGGTACTGCGTCGCGCGGTGTATTCGCGCGGCCTCTTCTGAGACGCCATTGATCGACTGCCCGATGAATCGCCCGAGCGATGTCATTGCGCTCGTCGCAAAAGACGCGAATGGGCCGTTCGTCGTGTCGTACGCGACGGCCCTCCCGCGAGCAGTCGGGGCTGGACGGGCGGGTTAGCACCTTCTGGGCTCGTTACGTTCCGGCTGCTCGCGGGGTGGCCGCAGCAGCACATTCGTCAGCGTTCAAATGCCACGTAAGGAATTACTGACTATGGACATCTCGAAACAGAATCCACAGCTCCCGGAACGCGACGAAGGCGGCTTGCGCGCACCGGCGCATCTCAGTCAATGGGGCAAGGCCTGGTGGTGGTTTGATTTTGTAATCCTTGTCAAACTCGCCAGGCTACGGTTCATCGCCATTCTGGCCGCGATCGGCATCGTCATCACGCAGTGGGATACGCTCGTCGCGTACTACGACAAGTGGACGCGTCCGAAATCATTGGCGGCTGCCGGTTCGAGTGACACCGAATACTTTTGCCCCATGCACCCTTCGATCGTGCGCGACAATGGGAAAGAGAAATGCCCGATCTGTTTCATGCCACTCTCGAAACGGAAGAAAGGCCTACAGACCGTCGACGTTCTGCCCGCTGGAGTTGTCAATCGAGTGCAACTTTCTCCGTATCGGGTCGTGTTGGCAGGTGTGCAGACCTGGACTGTCGACGAAGTTCCGCTGACTAAAGAAGTCCAGGCGGTTGGCTTTGTTGAATTCAACGAGCGGGCGCTGAAGAACGTCTCGGCGCGAGTCAAAGGTCGGCTTGATGAGCTGGCGGTCAACGAAACGGGTCAACTGGTCGCTGCAGGTGACCTGCTTGCATCGCTTTATAGTCCCGATCTCAATGTGACCGTTCAGAACCTGCTGGAGGCCAAGCGTCGCGACAGCCGAGAAATGGTGGCGAGTGCCCGACAACGCCTGCAATTGCTGGGGATTGGCAACGACCAGATCGACGAAATCCTTATTGCTGGCAAGGCGAACAGTCACCTGCGCATCGTGTCGCCAATCAGCGGTCACGTTATCAAAAAATATGTCCGAGAGGGTCAGTATGTCGACGAAGGTAGCCCGCTGTACGACGTGGCCGACTTGTCGTCTGTCTGGATTCAGGCACAAGTCTATGAAGATGACATGGGATTTCTGCCGTTGGATCAATCCCATAAGTTGACAGACGAATTGCCCGTGATCGCCCGAACCCGGGCATTCCCTGGCGAAGACTTCCGAGGATCACTCGCGTTTGTCTACCCGCACGTCGACTTGCAGTCACGCACCGTGACCGTTCGATTTGAACTGCGAAATCCAGATCACAAATTACGCCCGGGGATGACTGCGACCATCACACTGCTCGTTGCGCCCGAGCGCGTTCCCATGTTGCGACAGGCTACCCAACACTCCGAGGCGCGGTGGGCAAGCTTGCTGGCAGGACGTGTTCTCGCTGTGCCCGAGACAAGTGTGATCGATACAGGGAACGAGACCGTTGTCTATCGCGAGGCATCGCCGGGCACGTACGAGGGTGTATTGGTAACACTCGGCCCGAAGATGACGGGACCGAATAATGTGACGTTCTTCCCCGTGATCAGCGGCCTGGACCAAGGTGATTTGATTGCCACAGCGGGTTCGTTCCTCGTTGACGCAGAGACGCGTCTGAATCCATCGGCCGGATCGATTTATTTTGGCGGCAGCGGCGGAGGGAAATCGACCGGTGGCGCATCGACGACGGTGCGTCCCACAACTCCTGAAAATGAAAATGCAAAACTGACGGCGTCACTCAAGAAACTGACCCCCGACGATCGTGCTCTCGCGGAAAAGCAGAAGTTCTGTCCGATCCTGGAAAACAGCCGGCTCGGCTCGATGGGTGTGCCGGTCAAACTGACGATCGGCGAAAAGACGGTGTTCGTCTGTTGCCCGGCCTGTGAAAAGCCCGCTCTGGCTGATCCCGAGGCGACAATTCACAAACTGGAACGTGCAGAACGCGCACGGAAAACGTCCACTCCACGCACGTCAACTCACACAGAGCATGGCAGTCAAACGGATGTCGAAGCGAAGATTGATGCGAATCTCGCGAAGTTGGGCGAGCAGGATCGCCGTTTGGCCGAGCAGCAATACGAATGCGTTGTGTTACCCAACAGTCGATTGGGTTCGATGGGACCACCGCCGAAGCTCATGATTCAAGGCCAGCCCGTATTTCTCTGCTGTGGCGGCTGTGAAAAGGCGGCGCTGGCGAAACCTGACTTGGCATTGAAGCGATTGGCAGAGCTTAAACTTCAGCACGCGCAACGCGCTGATGACCCTGCTCGCACTCCAAAGAACACGTCCTCGCAACGCCAAGAGGAGCGAACTCGATGATCGAACAACTGATCGAAGCGTCGATTCGCAATCGTTTTCTCGTATTGATCGTCGCTGCGATGCTGGCGGTGGCTGGTGTTTATGCGATGTTGCAGACACCTGTCGACGCGATTCCCGACTTGAGCGAGAACCAGGTGATCGTCTTTACCGATTGGATGGGCCGCAGTCCTCGCGAAGTTGAGGACCAGGTCACGTATCCCCTCGCCCGCAAGCTGCAAGGATTAGCCGGCGTTAAAGCCGTGCGATCGTCGTCTGAGTTCAATTTCTCGATGATTACGATCATCTTCGAGGACGAAATCGACTTCTACTTCGCGCGTCAACGCGTTACGGAGAAATTGGGGCAGGCTGCCAACTACCTGCCTCCTGGCGTGATTCCGTATCTCGCCCCCGATGCAACGGCGTTGGGACAGATCTTCTGGTACACGGTCGAATCGGGAACACAACGGCCGGTTGACCCGCAGCGGCTGTGGGCGGTGAACAAGTTCTATATCGCGCCTCAGCTCAATGCGGCGGCAGGCGTCTCTGACGTGGCCACCGTGGGCGGATTGCCCCTGGAGTATCAGATCGATGTGCGCCCGGATGCGTTGCGAGCTTATGGCATTACGCTGGGTGAACTTTATTCGGCCGTTGCGCGCAGCAACATGCCGGCCGGAGGCGGCGTGATTCAGAAAAACAATGCCGAATACATTGTTCGTGGAATTGGCTGGATTCGCGACCAGCATGACATCGAACGAACGGTGATCCGTGAGGTCAACGGAACGCCGATCTACGTGGGAACGATCGCCACGGTTCAAATGGGCACTCAATTTCGACGAAGCGTCTACGAAAAAAACGGGAATGAAGTCGTCGGTGGCGTTGTCCTCATGCGACACGGCCAGAACCCGCTCGCCGTGACCGAACGTGTCAAGGAAAAGATCCAGGAATTGCAGTCAGGCCTGCCGGACGGAGTGCACATTGTCCCGGCCTACGATCGAACGCGCCTGATTCACGGAGCGATCCATACGCTGACCGAGGTCATGTGGCATGAAATGGTGATTGCATCGCTCGCCATTCTGCTGATCCTGTCCCATGTCCGCAGCGTAATCGTGATCTGCATCACTCTGCCCCTGGCGGTGTTATTTTCGTTCTTGCTGATGTGGCTGCTGCGGACGCTGCACATCATCGACATTCAGGCGAACATCATGTCGCTCGCCGGGATCACGATTTCCATTGGAATTCTGGTGGATCAAGCGATCGTCATGGTCGAGAACGCGACGCACGTTTTGAAGGACCACTTCAAAGATCAACCGGTCACCGGCGACACGCGTGAACTTGTCATTCCCGCCTGCCGCACTGTTGGCCGACCGATCTTCTTCTCGGTTCTGATCATGCTGCTGTCGTTTGTCCCGGTATTCATGCTCAGCGGACGCGAAGGAAAACTGTTTCATCCCCTGGCCTTTACGAAAAGCTTCGCGCTGGTGGGCGTGGCCATCATTTCCGTCACGCTCGTTCCCGCATTGATCCCGATGTTCATTCGCGGACGACTGCGTGGCGAAGAAGAGAACTGGATCGTTCGCAGCTTTATCCATATCTATAAGCCGATGCTCACATGGGCGCTGCCGCGGCGCAACCTTGTGATGGGGATGTTTGCCGTCCTGTTGATTCTGGCGGCGGGAATGTTTCCGCTCCAGGCAATCGTCGGTCAGGGCGCTTCGGAAGGTGCTTGGAAGACGACCTTCCTGATCGTGTTTGGCCTGGTTGTCAGTCTGACGGTCATTTCAACGCGGCGGATCCGCTGGCAGATGTTGTCCTTCGTGTCGCTCACCATCATCGCCCTGTGGGCCTATCATTTTCCGAAGATCGGTGTGGCGTTCATGCCGGCGCTCGACGAAGGGACGACGCTGGATATGCCGATCACGGTCCCCCGCGCCAGCGTCACGCAGGCCGCCGACGATTTAAAAGCTCGAGATGCCCTGCTTCGAGGCTTTCCCGAAGTCGAATCCGTGATCGGCAAAGCCGGACGTGCCGACACGCCGACAGACCCGGCTCCGCTCGACATGGTGGAAACATTCGTCAATTTCCGCCCGCGTGAATACTGGCCCAAGCGAGTGCTTCGCTATTCCGATGCGGAACGACAAACGCGCGCGACTTTAACCGTTCTGGAAAACCAGGGTTTCCTTCAAGCCCCCAAAACGGCAGAAGACCGCCAGTCTCTTGTCAATGACGGAGCTCAAAAGGCGCTGGAGCGATTTGACGAAACGTTGCGGGAACTGGCGCTCGCACGATACCAGGAATTTGAAAGTCGACTCGGTGGCAAGCTGGTTGAATTTGCGGTTCGCGATGCGATTCAACGCATGGAGAACTCGGGAGCCTGGGTCTGGCCAACCGATGTGAATCGCGACGAGGCTGCCGCCAAAATGGTCGACTCGCTCGGTGAGGAGTTTGGACCGTGGTTAGGGACCACACCGGCCATGGAAGACATCTTACTGCTGGCCCGACGAGTGGCACATCGCGGTCAAGAATTGGGCGCCGTGGAGAATCCGGCAGAGTCACTTGAGTTAAAGTCTGGAACTCCCGGTCAGTGGGCGAGTGCGGTGACAGAAGCGTTTGGAAAACCTCGCATGACCTTTGCAGAAGCTCTTTTACAACAGGTGATTTCTCGGCATGCGGAACTCTGGCACGAAAACGTGCGCCAGGCGAATTGGGAACTGTTTGACCACGGGGTCGAAGTCTACACCCAATACGCAATCGAAGAACTGATTCGCATGGCGAAGCAGCAAGGATTGACAGAAACAGCGCCGAAGGGTGCGGATGCCGAGGCTCTTGTCGAGGCATCGCTGCAGTCGCAATGGGGGAAGCATCCCGATCCCGCTGCCTTCACACCATTCACAAGTGTGAAGGAGCAATTGGTGAAACCGTTTGCCGATCGCGTCTTCTTGTGGCCGCGACGGAATGGTCCCAAAGGGGATCTCGTTGACGACGAGATGGGACGCGTTCTGCAAGTTCCCGGATGGAGCAATATCTTCACGCAACCGATTATCAATCGAATCGAGATGCTCTCGACAGGCGTCCGAACCGACATCGGGGTCAAGGTTTTCGGCCCTGATCTCGACACCATCGACGGCGTCTGCAAACAGATCGAAGCGGTGTTGAAGCCAGTCAGTGGCGCTCGGGATGTCATTGCCGCGCCGATCATGGGAAAAGGTTACCTGGATATCAACATCGATCGTGAGGCGGCCGCGCGCTTCGGCATCAGCGTCGAGGATATCCAGAACGAAATTGAAGTGGCTCTTGCGGGACGCGCCGTGACCTATACCGTCGAGAAGCGCGAGCGATTCCCCGTTCGTATCAGATACGCGCGGTCGTTTCGGGAAAGTGAAGACTCAATTCGCCGATTATTGGTGAGCCCAAATGGAATGTCGTCTCCACCGGCGATGCCCTCGCAAGATTCCATGAGCCGGCAGCCGGGTGGTGGAACGGGAGCGATCGCCGCCGACCCAAGTTCATCAACCAGTCACCTGGCATCGCCCGGTCACGCCATTGCCGCTCGCCCCCTGATCCCGTTGTCTGCTCTGGCAGAGATCAAGATTGTGGAAGGCCCGGCGATGATTAAGAGCGAGAACGGTCGGCTGCTGAACTATGTGACTTTGAACGTTCGCGGACGAGACATCGTGGGATTCATTGACGAGGCACGCCGCGTCGTCTCGGAAAAAGTTTCGTTGCCCGAAGGAGTCCACATTGAATGGAGTGGCGAATTCGAGCATCAGGTCCGTGCGGCCCGAACATTGCGATTCGTTTTTCCCGTCGTGATCGCGGTGATCTTTTTGATTCTCTATTTGACGTATCGTGATCTCGCCGATGCCGCGCTGATGATGCTGACTGTTCCGGAGGCGCTCGCAGGAGGTGCGTTTTTCATGTATGTCTTTCCGAAGATCATGCAGGGATGGGACGCGCCTCCGATGGATTTCAGTGTTGCCGTCTGGGTGGGCTTCATTGCCTGCTTTGGAATGGCGACGGAGACCGGCATCATCATGCTCGTGTATCTGCGTGAAGCGATTGAACGGCGTGGGGGTCTGGAAAAGATTCAGTCGCTGGCAGAATTGCGCGAAGCGGTGATCGAAGGCGCGGTGCATCGGTTACGGCCCAAACTCCTAACCGAGGGTGTCGCCATTATTTCGATCTTTCCCATGGTATTTGCCCGTGGTGTCGGCGGTGAAATCCTGGCCCCAATGGCATTGCCTGTTCTTGGTGGCTTATTGATTTCCGATGAAGTTGTGGACCTGTTCCTGCCGGTGCGGTTCTATTGGGTTCGTCGAGGTCGTTGGTTAAAGCTTCAGGGCGATTCAAGTGGCAGGTCGACCGAAGAGGTGCATGTCGGCGCAGACGGCGTGCTGCAATGAAGACATTTTAGTGCTTCGACGACCTCAATATGGTGGGCCGGTAGCGTGGGCTTTAGCCCACGAGTTGCCTGTTCTCGTGGGCTAAAGCCCACGCTACAAACCATCATTTTTGGGGCAGTTCTCCTACTAAATCAGCGTGCGTGATTGTGCACGACTCCCTTGCCTCGCCAAGCCGCGGCGAGGGGACAAAATGCGCACCCGATTGCCCGACTTGATAGGCAAGGTTCGCCCACCGATCCCAAAACGCCGGGGAAAGTTGTCGCGGAGGGAAGGGAAAAAACTGACACTTGCTGATCGCGACGATAATTCTCGCTCCTGGTACGATGGGTGCAATTCGCCCTCCTCCGGATTGGTGCAAAGTCAAAAACCTGTTCGTGTAAAGCCACACCCATTGAGATTTGCAAAGTGAAATTCAAGTCCACAGAGTCAATTCATCGATTTGAAAGTTTCGACAACTATGGCGGACTCGATTCTCGAACGTTCTGTAACGTCGTCCCAGCTACTTGTTAGTAATCACGGTCGACAATGGCGATCACCTTTTCGTTCCGCGGATCGTAAAGCTATCGCTCGACAACCGTCAGTGCTGGAAAAGCGGTTTGTTCAATACCTGTATCGTCGACTTGGTGAGCCGGAAATTGCGATTGCCTTCTGGGATGGAACAACCATTGGAAATTGCGGTGACCGAACGATGCAGATCGTCATTCATCATCCGGCGGCGCTGCGCCGTCTCGTCTTCGACGCCGTGACCGGCTTCGGAGAGGCGTACATGGACAATGAAATCTCCGTCGACGGTGATCTGATAGATCGCGAGATTTCGCTCATCGAAAAGATGTTTGACAGCAAATTTGTACGAATGTGGCGACTTTATCTGGCCGCTTCATCGGCCGCGTTTCAAAACGGCGATCTGCAATTGTTTCAAGTTGTGTTTGTCCGCTCATCCAACAACACGTTACCGTGGACTCGTGCGGATTTGTATTCCCCCGCACCCTAGTCTTGGAGGATTTCAATTCGTCTTGAGAGAAACGGTGCTCCAAATGGATCGATGTGACGTTTTAGTCGTCGGTGGCGGACCAGCTGGATCGTCGTGTGCCTGGAAGTTGAGTCAGGCGGGGTTGGATGTGATCGTCGCGGATAAAAGCCAATTTCCCCGCGACAAGGTCTGCGCGGGATGGGTCACGCCAGCGGTATGGCAGGAGTTGGATCTCGACAGGGATGACTATCGCCAAGGCCGGACACTTCAACCCATTACCCGTTTCGCAACGGGGATGATGTTCGAAACGCCTCTCGAAACCGCCTACGATCACGAAGTCAGCTATGCGATTCGTCGCTGCGAATTCGACGATTATTTGTTGCGTCGGTCGGCGGCCAGCCTTCGTCTCGGAATCAGTTTTCGTTCTTTGCGTCGCGATGATGATGCGTGGATCTTCAATGATAGTATTCGCGCTCGAGTTGTCGTGGGGGCTGGAGGTCACTTCTGCCCCATCGCACGTCAGTTTTCTAAACAGGAAGACTCTGAGTCCTCGCCGCAGCGAAAGATGGGCGTTGTCCTGGCTCAAGAGTCTGAACTTGAGATGACACAAGAGCAGCAGCAGCGCTGCACAGTTTTGCCAGACCGACCTGAATTGTATTTCTATCCTGACCTGAAAGGTTACGCCTGGGTGGTTCGCAAGGGATCGTTCATTAACATCGGTGTCGGACGTGAAGACGAACCGCATCTGTCAGCGTATGCCCAGCAGTTCTTCGATTGGTTGATTCAGTCTCAAAAGATTCCGCGCGATCTTGCCTATCGACCTCACGGACACGCCTATCGACTGCAGGCGAGCACACCTGAAATGCCCTTAATCGAGGGCGTTTTACTTATCGGCGATTCGCTTGGTTTGGCCGTTCCGGAAAGCGGCGAGGGAATTCGACCCGCCGTGGAATCGGGGTTGATAGCCGCATCGTGCATCCTGGAAACACAAAACGAACCAGCGCAAACGCTGTCACAACTGTACCAGGCCAGAATTCGCGCGAGATTTTCTCGGAAGGCTTTCGGTTGCTCGATGTTTTCGGACTCGCCCGTTCGCCGGTTTCTCGCCCGCCAGTTAATGCGCTCGCGACGGTTTACGCGGCATGTGTTGCTCGATCGCTGGTTTTTAGGCAGTCATCAACCGTTGACTGCTGGGTGACAAATTGGAATGCAAATCACTGCGAGCAGTTGTGATCGCTTCACCACGACTCAACGAGGAGCGTGGTGCGGTACCCACAAACATGGCAATTCCAACGCGGAAGTCTGACAGGCTGCATCAGCGCCGAGCGTAAAGTGATGTCATCGCCAATCGGATGCAGAAGTCAATTGAAGAACTTTGCCTATCCGCTTCACTTTCGCGATGAGGACGGGACGAGGGAACAAGATGGGTGGGTGTTCAGGCTTCGAATGTCATGATTGCAAACGTGGCGTGTACCGCACCACGCTCCTCTTCGAGTCGCGGTTAAACGATCTATCGACTTTCCTTGCGATCTGTGGCATCGAGGTCATCTGGCTGCGATTGAACAATATTCATCTCCTTCGGCTGGCCAGAGAAAACGATCCCTTCCTTTTTGATGGTCGCATGAGGATCTGCATCGAGGTCAAAGCGCGATAGAACGTAATTCCCTCCAACCCAGGCGGACGAGGTTACGAATTTCGTACTTTGGATTTTGAAGTTGACGATCGGGATTCCAGCGGGGTCCGCCTTGAAGAATCCAAACCGCAGCAAAAATCGCCCATTGTCGTCGGACTCGGTGGACGCGGCCTGATTCTCGATCGGAGCAAACAGCCGCGTTGACACATGCACCTGCACGGGGATTCCCGCCAGGGGTGTTCCTTCAGGGTTTGTGATCTGTCCATAAATCATGAACTCGCGGTTTCCGTTGGCGGCGCGATCGATGCTTTCACGCTCGTGCGACCACCACTTCTTCCACTTCTCGCGTGAAGCCAACGTCTCTCCATCGCCAAAATCCAATCCGATCACTCGCCGCAATGCCTTGACGGATTCCTGAACCTTTTCATCGTGATCGAGTTGATTGATGAATCTCTCAATCTGTTCGAAGGGGAAATCCAGGGAATACTTGAACGTGGCAGGGATCGAGATTTCGACAGGTTGGCGATAGTGCGCAAGCAGGCGGTCAGCGGCCACTTTCACCCGAGCATCGGACGAATTCGCGAAGGTCGGAAGAACTGCAAAATAAGCCAATTCGAGGGATGGATGCTGCTCAGCATATTCGATCGCCGCCAATTGAACGATCGGATCGGGCGTCTTGATCAGATTCGCCAGACGTGCATGCCAGAACTCGGGACGCTTGTGATCAGGGATCTGCAGTTCTCGAAGAAACTCCAGCGGATCTTCTAGTCCCCACTGTGCAACAATTTGCCGTTTTCGATCGGCGAGTGCTTCTCTGGTCTCTACCGGCTTGCGCCAAGAGGCATTTCGAAGATGTTCGCAGAATGTCTCGAACGGAATTTCACTGGGTCGTGGATGCGACTTGCGCTGCGTTTCCATGACGAGTCCCCCTCCGATGCGCCGGCGATCGACAAATACACGATCGTCCTGTTCATCTTCCAATTGCACGAGGTCAATCGGCGTCGCTTCGAGGGTCGCGATTCTGTCGTAGATGGAACGCAAGACTTCGTTCAGCGGAGTTTCCTTGGCGGGCAGAGGGACTTTGATGGAGACTTCAGAGATCGCCGGGACCTGGTTCCAGAGTTGCGCATGAGTGAACACGGTGAATTCCGGCTGAGCCTGGATCGGCATGGCACCATCATCGTTACTGATCTGGCACAAGAAGGCTTTCAAAAGAACTCCGTCAGCGCGAGCCGATGCCAGTTCACGTGCGGCCTCATGGACCGAGGAATCGGGAGGATAGTGCTTCGCTTCCGATCTCAGGCCACCATGCAAATCACCCGGAACGTCGTTCGGACCAAGCTTCAGTTGACGACGCGTCTGTTCCGTCGGGCGAAAAGACAACAGAACGTAGTATTCCAGCAGGCCGATCCGGCGAATGTCGTGAACCGCGAACTCGTAACCCAGTTGAACCTCGCGATGAATCGCCTTTTCGAGCGAACAGGTGTCATCAAACAGCTTCGAAAGATCGACGATTCTGAGGTTCTCTGGAAAGCGAGCCGTGAAATGGCCCGCGTCGAATGCCACGTCGTACTCGACAAGTGCCTGCTGATGTACGACCCAGGGATCATTTCCATTCGCGCGAGTTTCCATTCGGAATCGACGCGCTCGCTGTTCGTGATCCACCCAGATCGAAACTCGCAGCTGCAACTGCGACGGATTCTGATTCCACTCAGCAACATAGCACTGGCATGCGACGCCCTGAAGCAGTTCATCCTGGGCGGGAGCGGGGTCAAAATCCTGCTGCCCTTCGATTGGGCTCAACAGATGCCGCAGTTGCGTTGCGGCGTTCACCGTAGTGCCGCTTGTCACCACGTCAGTTCCCTGTCGATGAATCCAGTGATGTCTGCCGTCATCGATTTCCGTCTGGGCAACCACGCCATCCTCGTAATGCTGTTGTCGGAATCCTCGATGGCGTTCGTATTCAAATTCCCACGTTTTCTCCCATTCCTCCTTCGGCGTTTTCGACTCGAGTACGCATCGAACCGATTTCGCCTGTTCCATTCGACGAATGGCTTCTGCCAGAACCGAACGATGGCTCGAGACCATCGACCAGAATGCAAAACAAGCAAGTACGACGACCGCGCCGGCTAAAATGCGGGCAGACGTCGGCAGCCGTCTGCGAGACGCGGTGTTCCTGTGAGAATCGGCGGCGGCGGGCGTGACCCCGTCGAATTCATTTTGCGATCGAGTCATTTCCCGCAAGACGAGCGCATCAAGGTCGACGGGGTAGTCGTTCGCTTCGGGAGTATCGAGCAACTGCTGGACGGCTTGAGCCAGCACACCGTCCAGTCGGTCTTCCTGTTCAAGATTCATGGGACTTCCTCTCGTTGTTGAGCGAGGGACAGGGTTTATCTTGCAGAGCTTGTCGCAGTTGGTTTCGGGCGCGATTGAGCAACGCGCCAATCGCGTTGCGATTCGATCCAGTGCGCACGGCGATTTCGTCGTAGCTCAACTGTTCCAGGAATCGCATGACAAAGACTTCGGCCTGTTGTGGCGGCAATTGACCCAGGCAGAATCGCAGTTGTTCGGCCAGTTCCATCGCGTCAAATTCATCCTCGGGCCGTGGCGATCGGCTGAAGGAATCACCCGGATCGGCATCACCATCAATCCGCGCGGCAGATCGGTAACGTGTTCGCAGAAGGTCGAGGGCTCGACAGCGCGCCAGCCGCTTTAGCAGCTTTCCCCAGTCGTCGACCGACTGTCCTTGCGAGAATTGCAAGGCGTCGAGAAACACCGACTGGTAGCAATCTCGGGCGTCTGCATCGTTCCCAACCAGGCAGCGAACAATCCGCCACACGTCCGGACCATGTGCCGATAGGATGCTCGCCCAATCCTGTTCCATTTCATTGATCTCGGCATTTCGATGGATTTACAGTGACGCGTCACATCACTGGTCGTTTCAGAGCCACGTTAATTACGCCAAATCTGTAAAGAATCTTCGAATTGGCGGAAAATGACAGGTTTATGAGCATCACGCCATCACTGACACCAAGTCGAGGACATGACAGCCAAGGGCAACGTCACCCTGAATCTGGATGTCTGGGAACTGCTGGCGCACTGCTTCTCGGCTTCGGCGCTTCGTGACGAGCCTCCAGGTGGTGTCCTGATCCATCGTGACGGTCGCCGTTGGCTGTTCGCAAGGTTCAACAATCTGCTCCCAGCTGTCCGTGCGCCGTTCGATCTGCCAGCTGCCTCCCGCTTCGCCGGTGACCACAATGGCAACCCTGTTCCCGATCTCGCTGTCGACGTTTTGAAATGTGAATGCGAGCGCTCGCATGAATATGTCGAAGCACGGATAGCCGAGTTTCTTGCTCATGATCGTGCTGGGTCTTCCAGTCGCTTCGAAGATTTGTTGGGCGTGATGCCATTTCTCCGTATAGTCTCTCGCCACATCCATCCAGTTCTTCGACTGTTCCTCACCTGCCCATGCCACTGGGAAAATCGCCGGGCCGTCCGGGTCGAGTGACTGGAACAAATCAGCCAATTGGGAATCCGCCCATGCGATCAAGTCGATCAGAATTTGCGGGCTGAGGCGGCGCGTCCCGATTTCCCATTCGTCGTTCAGGCGGTTCAGGAAGTCCATTGGCGGCTCGCCCGCTCGTGGCACGCTCCATCCATCGGCCGGGCGATAGCCGTCACGTTGCATCGAGAGACGGCGCAGACTTCCGTCGAGCAGATGGCTGGCGATGTCCTTGACTGTGCGCCTGGAACTCACCGTTGGCAGGCGCCATTCATCGGCAGACAGAGAACGGAGCAGTTCCAAAAGGTGCTCGGTGATTTCTGGAAAGAGATCATCCACAAGGATCGGCGGCATCATCGTGATTACTCCTTTTCCGTGGATCGTCATCAATGCGCTTTAGATCGTCGATGAGAATTCGGAAAACTTGGGTGCGTTCGTGCATAGTTTGTGTTTCCATGGATATGGTACGATCATCAAAATTCTCATGAGCCATTCAAACTGAATCGATTCAGCAGTCCGCTGACGGCCGATCGCGTCACATTCTCAACGGGACGCGATCTGGATCTCGTCCCGAAAGCCAGCCAGTCACCGCTGAATTTCTTCATCTATCCACATATCGAATTCCGTGGCGAAACCCTTCCGTTCGAAAACGTCGAACTTCAGTTCACATTCAAGGAACTACGCTGAATGAACGTGCGCGGATATGAAAAAATCCCCTCACCCCAACCCCTTTCCCCGCAAAGCGCGGCGAGCGGAAATATGAGCACAATCGCCCACATGTCAAATCTGGTTGTCGGGACGAACAACGAATCTAAAGTTCGCAGCGTTTTGTCGCTGATCGGAATTGGCGTCACGGTGCTCGCGCTGCAGATCTCGTTGCCGCTGATTTCTATCTGGTGCGGATCGCTGATGTCGCCCGCGTTTCTTCCTGGGCGATTGAGAGACGATAGCCAGTGGGAGTTTTGGGGACGCAGGTTGAGGTTCGATCAATTCTTCACACCCAGGCTCTGGACGGAGTTTCCGCAACCGCAATACTCGTCGGCAACCGTTTTCCACGACGAGATCGTTGCGTTGGAAACTGTCTCGATCAATCGTGCGGGTAGACAGAAGTTCGAGTCCTCGAGATGCACACGTTTCATCGCATCGCCGATACGGTCGTTGTCAAAGTGTAAAATCTTCGGACGATTTCCTTGCTGGCCGTCACTTCGGCGACGGATGAGAAATCCGCTGTTCAGCAAACCAAGTCAGACGGTCCGTTCACCCACTGAAGCAAATGCACATCAACAAACACGTCAGACAGCTGCATGTCTGCAGAGAATTTCACCGTCAGCGGGTGAAATATTCCTCACTCGGATCTGAGCATGGTCGGTATGATTGAACTGGCGCAGAGCACGCCGTCTGATTGCCTGACGCAGATTCGTTTCGGCGATCGTCTGAAGACGACGACAAACGGACGAGTCGACCTGAAACTGACGTGGGAAAAACGCGAAGGAAACTGGTGGTTTCAGCCGGTCATCCGGCAGGGAATCAACCAACGATGAACGGCCTCATTCTTAGAGCTCATCCCGCCGATGGCTTTTCCGCGACGCAGATGGCATGGAAGATTTCACTATCGTGGTCATTTTTGGCAGCCACCGTATTTGACCATCTAATGACAAACCCAGCGGCATTCAATTCATTCTCCAGATCTGTTGGGGCACGGATGATTTTCCGGCCGGCGACGTGGGTGACTCCAGCAATCTGTTTTTCGAGATCGAACCGACCCGGCACCCCTGTCTTGACCCAAAGGACACCGTCGTCGTCGAGTACGTTGTCTTTGCCGAAATCGGTCGTGTTTCCTGCAAGCATTGTCTCAAGCCAGAACTGTCCATTGACGCGAAGTCCCTGGAAAATGTTTTTCAGCACGAACTGCCGCTCCCGAGGAGTAACAATGCAGTGCAGGCAGTGCCCATCGACGATCACGTCGTATCTGCGCAGTGTCAGCCGTTGCTGACAGACATCGGCCTGCTGAAAATCGATGGTTAACCCCATCTGGCCCGCATTCTTCTGTGCAATTTCGATGGCTGTTTGAGAAATATCGATCCCTTCGACTGCAAACCCTTGCTTCGCCAGAAAACAAGAAATCGGGCCGGTTCCGCATCCAATCTCCAGCGCCGATACGGCGGAATTAATAAACCTCGACTGTCGAAGGGCCTCGTCAATGAACGGCTTCATACAAAAGTTTTCGAAATCCGCAGCCTGTCCAATGTATTCGTCCCAACTCCGGCAACCCTGGTCGCGCAGCCTCCGGTAAACAACCTCATGGCCCTCGTAATAATGCATTCGACTTCCTCGTGACGGACAACAACGGTCATTTCCCTGGATCAGGTTGATTCTTGCCGGGGAAAAACCTCGCCAATTCGGCTTTCTGTTTCGCGTACTTCCCGTCCTGGGCAAGGTTGGTCCATTCATAGGGATCGGACTGCTCGTCGTAAAGCTCCTCGTCGCCGTTGTTGTATCGGATGTATCGCCAGCCCTCGCTTCTGACGGCGTGATTTCCGAATCGATACGTCGTCAGTGCAGGAGTGTCCCATGCGGAATCCGGATCGGTCAGCAATGAGCGGATGCTTTGTCCTTCCACGTGCCTGGGAGTTGCAATTCCACAAAGATCTGTGAGCGTCGGATAGATGCTCATGAAATCGACCGTGCGGTTGCAAACGGAGTTCGGCTTTGTGATTCCCGGGACGACCCAGATCAGCGGGGCTCGCGTTGCTTCTTCCCACAACGCGAATTTCCGCCAATGCGCCTTTTCGCCCAGGTGCCAGCCGTGATCACCCCAGAAGACGATGATCGTGTTGTCTCGTTCGGCGGACTTGTCGTAAGCGTCGATCAGCCGCCCGATCATCGCATCGCAGTACGAAATCGCCGCCAGGTAACCCTGGATGGCGTCCTTCCAGCGCCCGGATTCCAGGATGGCTTTATGATCGCCTTCGGGCAGGGCCATTTGAATTCCTGCTGGCGGAACGTCCTTCAGGTCGTCGTCTTTCACGGGCGGCAACTGGATCTGATCAAGCGGATGCAGTTCGTAATACTTTCGCGGCACATTCCAGGGCATGTGGGGTTTGTGCAATCCGATCGCCAGGAAGAACGGGCGATCGTGCGGCTTCGCCAGTTCATCAATTCCATATTGGACAATCTTCCACTCTCGCAATTCCTCGTCACGGCAGTCCAGCGGGGCGAACTTGATTCCACCCACGCCCGTGTCACCTTTTGGCTGTGGATCTTTTCCTGCGCCCTGCAGATAGTCATCCCACTCGCTCCGGCGGCGATACGCCTCATGGTAGATCTTGCCCGCACCTTTGACCGTGTATCCGGCTTTGCGGAAGGTCGTTGTCAATGGTAGATCTTCCGTCACAAGTCGCCGCCAATCGATATTGTTGTCGTAAACACCCGTTGTCGACGGCCGCAACCCGCTCATCAAAGCCGCTCGAGACGGATTGCAAACCGGCGCTGCGCAATAACTGCGAGTGAATCGCAGGCCACGCGCGGCAAGTCGATCGATATTCGGGGTGCTGGTCTGGGGATTGCGACCGGTATAGCCGACCCAGTGATTCAAGTCGTCGACCGCGATAAACAGGACGTTCGGACGTTTTGGCTCGGCGGCGCCCAGCGAAGTGAACATCGCCAATGACACGGCAAGAAACGCCAATGAATTGCTCAAGATCGAGGTGTTTGTCATTTCGCTGATCCAGAGAACGACTCGTGAGAACGCGTTCGCCAAATTGTTCAAATCGACGAAATGGCCCAATTCGCCATTCGCTCGACCAGCCCCCTGGAAGGATGTATACTTAAACAAAAGCAAGTTTCACAAGGCGCGGGCCGCGATCGACTGCGAGACTTCCCGGGGATCTGGCTCCCGGCAGTTGCGCAGCGTCATGCGTTGATTTTGGTGACTTCCGAGTCCGCGACGAATTCCCTCAGGCAGGAGTGATTCCGTGGTCGAGCGGACGGGGTCGCATTTTCCCGGAACCACTCGGCTGGAGTACGTTCGCAAGCTGGGCGAAGGGGGAATGGGCGCCGTATTCCTGGTCTTCGATCGGGAATTGAAAGCGAACGTCGCGCTGAAGTTATTACCCAAGGCCGAAGCGGGGCCGCTGTATCGATTCAAACGCGAATTTCGCGCGCTGGCGGAAATTCAGCATCCAAATCTTGTCAGCTTGTACGAATTGATCGCCGAGGACGACAGCTGGTTCTTCACGATGGAGTACGTCGAAGGCGTCGATTTTCTGACGTATCTTCGGCGAAAGCTTCGCTCGCAAGGAACAGCGAAAGAGGTGGAGAACGACCGGTCAACGATGCTCTTGGACGAGGTGGAAAGGAGTGATCTGCCAACGAAAAGCCCGCATCTGGCGCATCACTATTCGGCCGGTCTCGAGTCAGTGGATATCAACATCCAGTTGACCTGCGAGGCGTTCCGCCAGTTGACAGAAGGCATCCATGCGATCCATCAGGCAGGCCTGCTGCATCGAGACATCAAACCGAACAATGTGATGGTCCGACCGGACGGTACGGTCATGTTGTTGGACTTTGGTTTGATTACTCGACTCGTGGAATCCGACGAACAACCGGGGCAGAGCGATTCACCGTCGTCGACATATCACAAATTCGGCTTGACCGATGCGTCGATCAGCGGGGATGTCGTCGGAACCGTCACGTACATGGCGCCGGAGCAAGCGGCATGCGAACAACTAAGTGAGGCGTGTGACTGGTACGCCCTGGGAGTGATGTTGTACGTCACGTTGACGGGACGGCTGCCGTTCGGAAACTCGACTGATATCTTGTTGCGAAAACAGTCGGAAGATCCGGAGCGACCGTCGAAGATCAATCCCGCGGCGCCGCCATTTCTGGACGAATTATGCGTCTCACTGCTGCGCCGTGACCCGCACAGGCGGCCTCGGTATGAGGAAATCATCGCCCGCTTCGAGGGTCCGGAAGCGCGAATCGGCAACCGGCCGGGCCGAGAATTCGGGCATGGGCCGAAGCTGATCGGGCGGAAAACCGAGTTGAATCAGTTGAAGGCTGCCTTCCACCGCGCATCGCACGGAGATCTTGTCACGGCCGTCGTCACGGGACGTTCGGGTGTCGGCAAAAGCAAATTGATCGAAGAATTCTTCGAGGCAACGCTCGAAGAGGACTCGGCCGTCGTATTGGCTGGCCGCTGCTTCGAGCAAGAGTCGGTTCCGTTCAAGGCTCTCGACAGTCTGATCGATTCCCTGTGTGGACAGCTTCAAAGTTTGAGCGAACCGGAATTGGAGAGCCTGTTGCCGCGAAACGTCGGTACGGTGGCTCGATTGTTTCCCGTCTTGAATCAGATCGGCGCGATCGCCTGGCATAACACCCAAAAGCTGTCGGAACTTTCACCGCACGAATTGCGAAGACTCGGGTTTCGCGCATGGTGTGAATTGATCGCCCGCTTAGGCGACCGTCGTCCGCTGATCCTTTGTGTCGATGACCTGCATTGGGGCGACCGGGACAGTATCGATGCGTTTCAAGAACTTTGCGAAAATCATTCGAATTTACGCGTGATGTTGATCCTGAGTTATCGCGAAGAACATCCGCTGTTGCCGGAATATGCCGAGTTCCTGAAGACGCTGGAGTCGGGACTGGCTTCCGGAAAGCACGTTCATCTGCACCTGGATCCATTCGACGAGAAAGAATCGCGTCTTTTGGCGCAACACTATCTCGGAGAAACCGTGCGCCCCGATCAGATCGACAGAATCATTTCGCATGCACGTGGTAATCCCCTGTTCGTGCAGGAAATGAGTCTGCAGTATGCGAGCATGATCCGCCGCGGAGAATCTCCTCAAGAGATCGACCTGGATGACGTCTTGAATCGCCGAATGTCCATTCTGGACGATCCGTCGCGACGATTTCTTGAATTGTTGTCGATCTCGGGCAAGCCAACGCCGATCCAGGACGTCCTGAATTCGATGAGCGAATTGAGCGAGCCGCAGCGAGTGATTTCGACGTTGCGACGCAATCACTACATTCGCGGCACGGGGATCCGTTCCAACGACCTGGTCGTGGTGTTTCACGATCAGATTCGCGAGTCGATCGCCGCCGCACTAAGTCCCGATCAGAAGCAGAAATGTCATGCAAGTCTCGCTGCGACTCTCGCGCGGCATCCCGAGGTCGATTTCGAAACGTTGGCTGTCCACCAGGAAGGGGCGCATGATTTCCACAGCGCTGGCGAATCGTACTTCCTGGCCGGTCAAAAAGCCGCAGCCTCGCTGGCGTTCGAACATTCGGTGACGCTGTTCCGGCGCGCGTTTGAACTGCATCCTGGTATTGACGATGAAGATCATCCTCGACGCATTGAGTTCGCGGAAGCGCTCGCCAACGCCGGTCAGGGTTATGAATCGGCAAAGCAGTACCTGGATATTGCCGAAAACAGTGCCCGCGAAAGCCGCCGGCCATTGCTCGAGTGTGCCGCAACTCAGTTGTGTGTCAGCGGGCACACGGATGCGGGACGAAGATTATTCGGCACAATCCTGCAGGATTACGGGATCCGGTTACGCTCACATCCGATCGCGGTCATGTCATCGCTTCTGTGGCAGCGATTCCGGCTCAAGTTGCGCGGTCTCAAATACACTCTGCGTGATCCAGCGGACGTTGATCCGAGTTTGATTGAACAGATCGATTACATCTGGGACGCCGCGTCGGGATTGTCGTTCCACGAACCGGTTGTGGTGGCCTGGCTTCAGACGCGGGGTTTGTTGCTGTCGTTAAGATCGGGTGATCCAACGCGGCTGATTCGCTCAATCTCGTGGGAAGCCGCGCTCACCGGCACCACAGGCCCGAAAGGTCGCGCACAAACAGAACGATTGCTTTCGATCGCCAGTTCACTGGCCGATCTTTTGAAGACGCCGTATGCCCAGGGGATGTTGCGGTTGGGTCAGGGAACCGCGGCGTTTCTGCATGTTCGACTTGGCGACGCGGTCAATTTTCTGACGGAAGCCGAAGAACTGTTCTCGCAAGGTCCGGTCAAAGCGTGGTGGGAACTGGCAACCACTCGTTCGTTAATCGTGTGGTCCTATATGCACACGGGAAACCTGGCCGCGTTGCGGAAGGTCGTCAACGACTACTTCAAGGATGCGGAAACACGCGGCGATCGCTTCGTGCTGGCAAACCTGGGAAGCGCCGGAAAACCACAGATTCATCTGGCCAACGATGCTCCTGACCTGGCCGAGATTCAGATTCAGGAAATCATCGGTCAGTTTCCGTACGAGCGGTTTCAACAGCAGCACGTGTCGCTGTTGTACTCGCAAACACAAATCGATCTCTATCGTGGTCAAGGCATGCGTGCCTGGAATCGGTTCCGTGAGAACTGGAGACGGCTCAAGCGGTCGATGCAGCTATTCAATCAGTTTGCGCGTGTGAGCATGATCGAGCTTCGGGCGCGATCGGCCTTGTGCGCGGCTTTGCGCGAGAATCAATCCTCATTGCTGGCTTCGGCGATTCGTGACGCCGCCAGGCTGCGCAAGGAGAAGACCGATTGGGTTGTACCGTTCGTCCAGCGAATCGAGGCAGGAGTCGCGGAGTGTCAAAAGCAGAAAAAACTCGCGATTTCACTGCTGGCAACGGCCGCGGACAATTTCGAACGGCATGGATTTCAAATGATGGCGAGCGCTTGTCGCTGGCGACAAGGCGCCTTGACCGGAGGACCGGAAGGTGCCGTGTTCAAGGAACGCGCCGAACGCGAAATGACGGCTCAAGGCGTCGTGAATCCGGAACGAATGCAAGCATCGCTGCTGTACTGACTACTGCGACCAGTCGGTCGGTTGCCGGACCCAACGATGCCGTGCCAACTTCTGAAGGAGCTCTCCGGACAACGATCCTGCATCGCTGGCCGCCATATTTGCCTTGACGTTTCGCACCGATCGCATTCCAGGGATGACGGTGCCGACGGTGGGTTCGGACAATGTGAACCGCAACGCCATTTCGGCCATGGTCATCCCCGCGGGGATCAAGGGACGCAATGCTTCCGCCCTGTCGACGCTGGCATTCAGGTTTTCGGGGACAAAATAGGTGCCGCGCCAATCGCCTTCGGGCCACCGCGAGTCCTTCGTCAATGTTCCGGTCAGCGTTCCCTCATCGAACGGGACACGCGCGATCACCCCGACGTCATGTTGGCGGCACGCGGGAAACAATTCGTCCTGGGGATTCTGATCGAAGATATTGTAGATCACCTGAACGCAGTCAATCAGACCGCTTTTCACCGCCGCGACACCGTTCCATGGTTCCCAACGATTCTGGCTGATGCCGATCGCGTGAAACAATCCTTGAGACTTCAAATCGCACATCTTGCGATACCAGCGGTCATCCTTTAACCAGCTGTCTTCCCATGTGTGGAACTGCATCAGATCGAAGGATGGCAAACCGGCGTTGTGCAGGCTGGCGGTCACGTATTCTTCGATATGTTCGGGCGGGAAACAGTCGTCGACCGAATACTCGCGCCGGCTGGGCCACTTAAAGTTTTTCGGAGGAATCTTGGTGGCCGTGTAGAGTTTGCGATCAGGAAAATCTCGGACCAGGTCGCCAAGGATCGATTCACTTTTGCCGGCGCCATAACCCCAGGCGGTGTCGAAGAAGTTGCATCCAAGACTGACAGCGAGGCGCAGAGCTCGATTCACTTCGTCCAGGTCAGAACCGGTCCACCCGGCCATGCCCCACATGCCGTATCCGACTTCGCTGACCTGCCAATTTGTTCGACCCAGACGACGGTATTTCATCGATCGATTGCTCTGAAACTCTGTTTGTTCCATTACCTCTGGCGACTTCGTAACACCTCATCGAGGCGACGAGTCCGTGCGGCGAAGCGTACCAAATCGTACCTGTGGGATGTAGCGCAACGCACTGAGACTGAGTGACGCGCATTCGCAGCGCTTTGTCACGGAGACCTGGGTCGTCTCCGGCTTGTGTGCCACGGGTCCGCCGCGGCGGATCTTCGCAGCCAGTGTCTTTGAATTGAGTGGTAAAATCAAAGGGGTCAGCCACATCCCCGATGGGCTGGCATGTCTCGCATTCAGTTACCCTCGGCAATGTCCTTCAGGCTCGTCAGCCTTAATCGCCCAAAAGGATTGTGCATCGGGCTTCCGGCGGTTCGCTGATCACTGGGTATTGCCGCGGCGCGGAATCGTAGCCCCTGTTCGTCAGCCAGCAAGTGACCATCGCCAATGGGCTTATCGCCTTTGCATACGTACCGAATCACCTCGACGATCGTATCCTCATCGCGATCGGCATCCGAGCGATGCAAGACGATTTCCGGGAACCCGAGCACGTGCATGCCCATCGTGTACACCTCTTGCTCACCGCGTACGATGGAAACAAACGCGAAGCTCAATGCCTCCGGGCCGCCGTCTTCGGCCATCTCGATCCAGTGGCCGCCGCCATGAGCCAGAGCGCAGTTGTCGATAAACACTCCCGCCCCACCCGCTCGCACGATGGCCGCGCCCGCCTGCATCATGGCCAATGCCGAATCCATCGAACCACCGGGGCCGCTCAATCCGATATTCACCGTATAACGGCCCACAGTCGTGAGTTCATCGTCCGTTGCCGGGCGCCGGCAAGACGACTTGAAAATCTGAGCAAACTGACCGTCTGGCTGCATTGGAATGAACTCGATCTCGGAACCATCTGGCAGGTACAAGCTCTCGGGCGTCAGACGAAAGTCGGCCGGCATACGTTCCAGAAGTTCCTGGGGATGTGACCAGACTCCGGGAATTCGAAGGGTCGTTCGTACCGATTTGTTTGTCATGATCCAATAAAGTTCCATTATTGGTGCTTCGATCGGGGCGGGCCCAGATGCTTCATTCGAGTGTTTTTTCTATGATCTTCCCTGACGGGGGATCGATGCTAAATCCCCAAACCACTGTTCCTGATTTGTCGATCAGAAAATAATTCGGCAGAAATGTTGTCGCGTAACTGGCCGCTGTTTCCCCGAGCACTGGGTGTGATTGGGCCAGTTTTAAGGCGCCAGGTCGGGGGTTGATTTCTGGGAGCCTGCTATCAATCATCACAGGAAACGTGATGCCTTTCTCTTTGATCGTTTCTTCAATACCGTCGTTGTCAGCGGAATGCTCGGCCCATAACGTGATGACTGATTCACGAATGGCAATACCATTCCGTCCCTGCACTGCTGGGAGCGTAGTCGTTTGCTTCCATCCGGCGGGCAATCCTGCCGCGGCTTGTTGGCCGTCAGCAGGAATCGCTCCAAAAACACTGAGTAAGAAGTAAATACCGCGTGTTCGTGCCAGTCGCCACACAGCATGCATGATATTCCTCAGCATGACAGAGACCTAACTGCAGATAAGATCAAAGGTGTCAGACAGCCACAAGCGGATGAACCTGCCGGATCGTACCATTCCTTGAATCCCTTTGGTTTCTTCAAAATTCGAGGCGGCTCGCAAGTCCGTTTTCCAAAGTTGCCCGGTCGGTCCCGCGACCGGATCAGCCAAACTGCAGAACGAGATCGTGCGTCCCGAGGTTCGTGAGGCAAAACAGGCGAGCGTCAGAAAAGGGAATCGCGGTGAGGTTTTGTCGAGTCGCCACCGTGAAATTGATCTCAGCGGGTTTTGATGACGGCATTTCCGGTCAAGGGAGTGACCGGGCAACCTTCACAAGCTCGTTTGGCGATCATCCAGGTGCGTTCTCGTCGTGTGTGTCGTTAAGTTCGGCGTGCAAGCGTTTCTCGTCGAGATCGCCCGTCCACTTAGCGACAACCAGCGTTCCCACTCCATTACCGATCAAGTTGGTCAAAGCTCTTGCCTCGGACATGAAACGGTCGATCCCGAGGATGATTGCCAGGCCCGTCACGGGGACGTCACCGACTGTAGAAAGCGTGGCGGCAAGGACAATGAATCCGCTGCCGGTCACTCCTGCGGCCCCTTTTGACGTCAAAAGCAACACACCAAGCAGGGCGAGTTGCCGTGTCAGCGGCAACGGCGTGTTGGTTGCTTGAGCGACAAACACGGCGGCCATCGTGAGGTAAATCGACGTGCCATCGAGATTAAATGAGTAACCCGTGGGGATCAACAGTCCGACGACCGACTTGCTGACGCCAAGCCTCTCCAACTTGGCCATCATTTGTGGCAGCACCGATTCTGATGACGAAGTGCCCAGGACAATTAACAGTTCTTCCCTCAAATACTTGACCAGCTTCCAGACCGAAAATCCGTGCCACCAGGCGATTAGTCCCAGGACGCCGAAGATGAAAATGAGGCACGTCGCGTAAAACGTGGCCATCAGCTTTCCGAGCGAAACCAGTGTCACCAGGCCATATTTTCCCACCGTGAACGCCATCGCGCCACACGCCCCGATTGGCGCCACTTTCATGATCATGCCGACAATGGCAAACAGGACTTTTGATGTTTGCTCCAGCATCGCGAAGACAAGCGTTTCGTGGCCGCCAACTTTGTGGAGTGCGAATCCGAACAAAACCGAGAAGAACAGAATCTGCAGGATTTCACCGCGGGCGAACGCGTCAAAAACGGTGTTCGGAATGATATGCATCAAGAACTCGGCAGTCGTTGGCATCTTTCCAGACGCGATCTGCTCGTTGACGGCGGACGAATTGAGGGTATCCGGGTCGATGTTCATTCCCGTGCCGGGCTGAACCAGATTGATGATTACGAGACCTACGACAAGCGCCAGCGTGGTCACCACTTCGAAGTACAGCAGGCCGAGCCCCCCTGTCCGGCCGACATTTTTCAAATCCTCCATTCCGGAAATGCCCAGGACGACGCTGCAGAAAATGATCGGCCCGATAATCATCTTGATCAGCCGAACGAACGAATCGCCGAGTACTTTCATCGATTCGCCAGTCGCGGGAAGGAAGTGGCCAATCGCCACGCCAATGACAATGGCGACGATGACCCAGAAGTAAAGCGATTTGTAGAATTGCCGATGGCTCATGCAGAGAATTCTTTCAGACTGACGAAGCGCGAAAACAGTCGTGCAGTTCGCTCAGAAAAACTCACGCGGCGATCGGATCAGCCAGATATGCGCCCTGATTTCGCACATTGCCGACATCGCGCGATACGGGCCACGCCTGCATCTCGTCGGCCGCGAACTGTCCCAGAATCGGCTTAAGCTTTGCGGTGTCCGTCACAGCAGGATCCAGCCACGGCTCGATCATCGCGTGCGGCAGAATGACCGGCATTCGATCGTGGAATGGAATCATCAGCGAATTCGCTGCCGTCGTGCAGATTGTGCATGACTGCAAAGGTTCACCATCGGGTGAACGCCAGGTTTCCCACAAACCGGCCATGGCCATCGGTTCGCCCGATCGAAGCGTGATGAAGTGCGGCTGCTTCGTTTTCGCGTCAATCTTTTGCCATTCATAGAAGCCACTCGCGACGACCAGGCAACGGCGGCTTTTGAAGGCCGATCGGAACATCGGCTTGGAGTCGATCGTTTCTGATTTGGCATTGATCGCGGACGCGGCGAGTTTGGCATCCTTTGCCCAGGACGGTATCAGGCCCCATTTTGCGGGAAACAATTCTCGTCCGCTGTCGGTGTGCCGAATGCAAAACATCGTCGTTGTCGGCGCGACGTTGTACCGCGGCGACCAATCGTCGATCGATTCGAAACCTCGAACGACATCGAAGATTTCCTTCAATTCGTGAGGTGACGCTTTCAGCGTGATACGTCCGCACATCGTTACACTTTCAGTAAAGATTCGTCGCAAATTTTTCGGCGTGCTTGGTGCCGCCTTGATCGGCAGGAATTGCTCAAGCATATCGCAAATCCGGTCCCGCTGTCTTCCAGCAATTCCATGAACCACACATGGGTGAAAGACTTAGGGCGATATTCTCGTTTCCAGAATTCGGGTCAGGATCTCAGCGGTGGCCCTCCATAAATTGGTCAACATCATGCGCGTCATCCCACGTTCGGCAGGGAACCTGCCATTCGACTGTTTCGACGGAAAGTTCCGATTGCGACAGGATTCAGGTTCTGCTACCAGTCGCCATTTTCGTAATTCTCACGACGGTTTTGCACGCACTCCGGTCAATCGGTTTTCGCAATGCGCACGGGATGTTCCACGGCTGATTCGCGAATTGATCAGGGCAGAGGCCGAATGTGGTCACTGTTGATGGCCCTGATGATTTGCGGCCCCTGTGCCATTGGCTGCGCGGCTGCGTCGAATCGGTCCAGTCAATTCCCACCCTCGATGTACGAAGACGGCATGGGGCCCGACGTGACGTTTGAATACGGCAAGCCGAACAAATTCCTGGATGGGCTGGCATCGATGGCCAGCTTTCCCTCCCGCGTTTTGCCGATGACCTCCAAGGTGAACAGTCACATCCTGTCGCGAGAGACAACCGACAAGCTGGCGTACTATTTACGCGAGAATGATCTGGGCGACGTTCTTGTCCGCGTGAATCAATACGATCCTGCCGGTGAATGGCGGCGACTGCGAAAAAACTCGAGAATCGCTCCAGGTTGGCGATATACGTTCGGAACGGCTGGACTCGTCCAATACACGTTGTTCCCCGTGCGGCTGTTTGGTGGCGACTACTACAACCCGTTTACGAACAGTCTTTATGTCAATTCCGACCTGCCGGCCGTGCTGATTGTCGAAGCCGCCTACGCCAAAGATGTCCATTCCCGGCGATTGCCTGGCACCTATGCGGCGATCAACGAATTTCCTGTCTTGAAGCTTTGGCGTTACAAAAGGGCCGTCGATGAGACGATCGGATATGCAAATCTGACAGACGATTGGAATCTGGAGAAGGAAACGTATCGCGTTGTTTACCCGTTGATGGGCATTGAAGTCGGGCTTGGCGGACAGACGGGTGCATCCGTCCTTACGCCGCTGCCGATACTGACCGTACCGATCGCAGCGATTGGTGGGGCAGCCGCTGGCCACATTGTCGGTCAGACGACCATTAGAGTTCGCGAGCGGCAGCGGGTTCCTGAACACTCGTTCGATACCCTGAAAATCGACGAGTCAGAATCAGATACTTCGTCGGACGCGGATGCCAACTGCAAAGATCAGCTTTCTACCGTGAACGAGTCTTCGCGAGATCGTTAATCACTACGGCGTTTCATGAAAGGCCGGTGCGGGGGGAAGAGACAATTGATGCTCTGAGGCGTCCTTGTTCCCTCCGAACGAAGCTGGATTGACCGATGGGGCGTCGTCAACATCCGACGGAATCACAGCCTGTGCCGTTGGCGCTAAATGACTGCGGCCGCATTCGGGACGGCATGCCTGGCTACGGGTTGTGCAGCATCCCAGCGTCAAACCTGTTGCAACCAGAATCGCAAAAAAATGATGTTTTCCCATCGCAACTCGTCCCTGAGGCCTGACTAGTCCTTTAGTAAGGCATTTCAGCTATCGTCCACAAACCCAGCGAAGATCGATTGAAGCGACATTAGACCACGACTTTGACTGGAAAATCCTGACATTTCGCTCGGGGGCGAACGGCGCAAGGATCTTGAGGACGCATGGAACTCGGCAGATCAGAAGTGAGGCCGTACCGTCCGTTCGAGCAAAGCACGGTCGAACCAATCAAGACCGACTTTGCCGAACAGATGATTGCCTAATCAGACCAATTCTGACGAGTGCGCCTTGAGATACGACTCGACCAGTTATTCAACGATCATTCCTGATTTCGTTAGAATCTCAGCCATGCGGCCGCACAATCTTCTTGCAGGTGCTTTGGCCCATTCTTAGAGTCGGTTCGTTCCAGCCTCTAAGGGAGCGATCGCAGTGAATACACTGGTCCTTGTTGTCGTGAATTTTTTCGACGCTCATCAAACCCAGCGAAATGCTTTCAGAAGCGCAGTCTCGATCGATGGCTGGCGTCACTATCCGCAAGTTCCGAATGCCTATTACAAAAAGTTTTGCAGTGAGAAATCGGATGAGGAACTCGTCCGATGTTGCGAGCATGACATGGCGCACGCGGCAAATGAAGTTGGCGTCCAACCGTGGGATGCAAACTGTATTATCGGCGAACACGGTTGGTTATCAGGTCAGTTTCAACACGACGGAGTCTAATGCCGCGAGCGATTCGCCAGGCGCCTTCTCCATGGTGTTTAAAGCAACTTGAATGAATGCCCACAGTCCAGTTTCGCAAGAACCGCGGTTAATTCTCAGACGCAAGTGAGACGCAGACCAGTTCTTTGTCGTTGCGGCAGAACACGCATTTATTCGCAAAGGCCGGGCAGGACCAGACAACATCGCGGCCAAAGCATTCTCCGGTTGGATCAATCAGGTGCATGCGACTGATTTCTTCATAGGCTTTCGCGGATAGCCGGGCAAAAATCAGGTCGCCCGTCTCACTGAAAATCACGTAACGGTCGCCATTCCTGACGATGAATGCGGTGCCATGCTGGCCGCGCCGAGTTCCGGTGGTTGCGGCAAAGGTTTCCCAAAGACGCACTCCGGTCTCGAGGTTCATTGCCCTGAGCTGCCCATTTCGGCAGTCGGCCCCATACAGAATTCCAGCGTCATCGATGATCGGGGTCGTATTGGCAGCAAAGACGGCGGTGTTTTGGGTCCCTCGCCAGACGACCTGCGCTGCTGGCTTCTGAGTATCGAGTTTCATCAGCGCTGCCACATTGCCGATCGCGCTGGCGAACAGATAGTCGCCGTGCTTTTGAGGGATCGCGATCGACATGCCGTAATCGGGTTTCAGCGGGATCGTCCAATAGACCTTGCCCGTGTCTGGATTCAGGCTGTTGACCGACTGCGCGTGCCAGATGATCAATTGCTTGACTCCTGCGGCTTCGATCATCGACGGCGGACAGTAACCCGGTTCGGTTGCGGAAAGCGCCTTCCAAAGCTCGGAACCCGTGTCCTTATCGAAAGCGACGACAATACTACCCGTCCCGCCGACCAGACAGATCAGTTTTTGACCGTCAACCAGGGGAGCACCACAGAATCCCCACAGTGGGGCGTCAATGCGGTACTCTTTTTTCAACTCCTTGGACCAGACGACGCTGCCGTCTTTGGCGTCCAGGCAGATCAGATTCCCTTCCGCACCAAGCGTGTAGACCTTGCCACTGTCGATCGTGGGCGTCGCTCGCGGACCCGACGGATACGAAATGTTGTACAGACACGAGTACGAATGTTCCCAGACGGGATGACCTGTCTCGACGTCGAAACAGCGAACTCGTTCCTGGCCATTGAGCGACCGCCGAGTTCCCGGATCATTCGCTGTATTCCCTGCCTCGCGAACGTAATCGGTCAGGTAGACGCGACCGTCAGCGACAGCGGGCCCAGAGTAGCCCAGACCGGTGGGAACCCGCCATTTGGCGTTCAATCCCTTTTCTGGAAACTTGTCGATCAGTCCCGATTCACGCCAGACTCCGTCGCGGTGAGGTCCAAGCCATTGGGGCCAATCATCCGCGGTCGCCATGGAACCAGAAGAAAAAGCGATCACTGCGACTGCCGTTACGAGCGTGGACAATCGAAGAAGTTTCATTGAGCGGCTCCGAATTAAACAGCGACTTTGACCACGACTTTGACGACCTCGGCGGGCTTCGGTGGATTCCCGATGGCAAGGGCAGGAGCGTGGACATCTTCGGGATAGAAGATCATGAATGTTCCTGCCGGAGCGGAGAAAATCTCGGTACCTGGTTCATAGAAGATCACGTCTTTCTCATCAGAATAAGGCGTTTTCACGGGTGGAGCTTTACTGAGCGGCGCGTAGCCGAACTGTTCTTCACCGCCCGCGACGAACTGGACATCGATGTATTTTCGATGCGACTCCCACACGGCCTGTTCCGGCAGTTTTGTTTTGTAGCGATTCACGATGCTCACAAGATTTTTACCGTCGAGTTCATATTGGCCATTCTCGACGAACGTGAAATCGGTACTTCCGATGTATTCGATGGCTCGAACGATTCGCGGCGGCAGATACGAATATCGCGCATAGTTTTGAATATTGTCGACGATCATGAATTGCCTTTTTTAACGAGGGATGTCGTTGGCGACTCACCGAAGTTAGCCGTCCCTCGGAAATCAATCAATCGACGTTTCGTGGGACAGTTTTTCAGTCGCAACTTCAACATTGTCTTTGCCTTAATGTGACTGAACGTGCAGTCATCGGGGCCAGGATTGATCTTGTCGGATTCGGCATATTCCGCTAGTTTGCTGCTCTCCTGTCCTTTCCCCATTTCGAAGCAGTTCTGCCCGGTGGCCACTTCCGTTGCCAACGCTGTTGTTTTGAAGATACGAGCCGTCTTCAGTCGGATGTTGATTGCATTCGTGCTGTTCTCGGTGACGGGTTGCGCATTGACCGAACGTAACTTTTATGGGTTGGGCGGTGGCGGAGTCCGGCGAACAGACACCCCGAAATCGAATGCCACCGTGCAGCGCCCGGCCGAGCGCCATTCCGCGGAACTGCCGGAAATTCAACCCGGATTCGCAATCGACCCTGCCAATGAACCTCGTTTGCAGACCAATCCACAATTTGCAGGGAAGGATTCGGCAGCCAGTTCTGGCGGTCAGTCACAATTCAGCCCGGGTCATTCTTCACTCGGCTCCGATTCCCTCGTTGTCAATTCAAAACCATCTGCCGTCGCAACCGGCCTGGCGCAGTCCGATAACAACGCCAATCTTGCCCGGTTCGCAAATCGAATCGACAATCGTCAGTCCGAGACCGCGAATCCCCAAGGCTCCGCCATCCGACCGATCGATGGTCGTTACCAGGGAGCTGACGATTCCAGCGTCATTCAACTGCAAGGGCTGGAATTTGATGAGGGGCCGGGATCCGGGCAGGTTTCCGATTCCTCTTCCGATGGGACAGTGCGCTCGTGGTCAGACAGTCCCTCGGAACGCTCGCTTCGGTCTTCGACAAACGCCATGGCCGAAAAGAAGCTGGCTGAACCTGGTAAGGCAACAACCGCAATCGTCCCGTCCCAATTGACACCGTCATCGAAAGCGCCCGGACAGTTGCCGTCACTTCCGTGGCAATCGGATCTCGAGCAGTTAATCACTCGTGTCGAGCGAGACCTTTCGCAGTCAAAGTCCGATCAACGTCCTGAGCGACAGAACGAGTTTCTGCGAAAGCAAGCTCAACTAAGATTGCTGTATCTGATGGCGCAACGGCAGGAAGATGCGCTGACCGTCATTCCAGGAATCGATCCGACTCAACAGGAATACTGGCAGCAGATGATCTGGGCCTTGTCGAATTCCTTCGACGTGATCCAGTTTCCCGAGTTGACCGAACGAGCAGGTCAAACGGTGACGCCCCTGAGCGCAGCGCTCAGGTTGACGCGTGAAGAAGCGGCGATCTCGATCAAGAACATGACGTTTTGCCGCAAGATCTCCTACTTCGGCAACTATGAACGATTTCCCCGCAACGAATTCACGCCCGGGTACGAGGTGCTGCTGTATACGGAAATCGAGAACTTCGTGAGCACGCCGACCGTCGATGGAGAATATCGCACGTCGCTGAAGTCATTGATTGAAATCACGGATTCCGCCGGGAACGTTGTCTGGACCAAAGGTTTCCCTCCGACCGAAGACTTTTGTCGTAACCCGCGCCGCGACTATTTCCACAACTATCAGTTCCACATTCCCGAGGACCTGGCCACTGGCACGTATTCTCTGAAGTTGACGATCGTGGATGAGCTGAGTCATAAACGAGCGTCGAATTCGTTAAATTTCGTGCTGAAGTGAGCCCGCCTGCGGCGGGTTAGTTTGGGCTATCGCCCGATGGGCCAGAGGAACTTTTCATGAAAGTTCACAGTCAAGTTCCTCAAGAGTCGGAGTCGATGCACGCATTCTGCGAGCAACTTCTCGAGGGTTTGAAACGTTGCGACGTCGTCGAAAAGCGATTGCTTGTCGCGACGTCGGGCGGGGCAGACAGTGTCGCCCTGCTGAGAGGACTGGACGAGATTGCGCCATCGCTTTCGCTGGAACTGGTCGTCGCCCACCTGAATCATCGATTGCGCGGCCCTGAAAGCGATGCCGACGCGGTCTGGGTCAACGAGCTCGCCAAGTCGCTGAATTTGACCTGCGAAGTCGGTGACCTGACTGAGGGATCTCTGGATCCCGGCGCGGGGGCTCTTGAGGAAAACGCTCGAATCGCCAGGTACCGTTTCCTGGAGGAAGCGGCCGAAAAGTTTGGCTGCTCGACAATTGTCGTGGCTCATACGGCGGATGATCTGATCGAAACCGCGCTTCTTCATCTGTTTCGCGGGACCGGGATCGCAGGGCTGTGCAGCATTCCTCCCGTCAGGCCGTTGAATGCAGAGCGTCGTCTGGTTCGTCCGATGCTCGGCACGCGGCGTTCGCTGGTCGAGCAGTATCTGCAAGACCGCCAGCAATCGTTCCGGGTCGACTCGACAAATTCTGAGACCTGGCAGACTCGCAATCGAATTCGCCACGTCGTGTTGCCGATGCTTCGCGAGCAAGTCAACGCGCAAGTGGATGTCGCAATAATCCGGCTCGTCGAACAGGCCGTGGAGGTCGGTCAGCTTGTCAGCTTGTCAGCCAGCCGCCTTTTGGACGCAGTTCTGAAAAATGCAGAAGCGGATTGCTGTCACGTGGACGTTCGTCCCCTGGAAGATCAGCCACGCCACCTGGTGCGCGAAGTCTTTCGCGAGTTGTGGCAAAGGCAGGGCTGGCCGCTGCAGGCGATGGGGTTCGAGCAGTGGAATCGTCTGGAGAAGACGGTGACGTCGCGAGCCACGATCATGCTGCCGGGCCAGGTTGAAGTGCGATTTCAGACCGCCAGTCTGCTGGTTTTACGGTGCCGCTGATTTTCAGATGAAAAGTCGCCACGAAGCATCAGGAATCGCTTGTCTTTCGTGGAAAGATCCGGCGCGAGTGGTTAGCATGCTGCGCCCTCGCCAAAACAATTGAACGTGCAGGGCGTCTACGGCCGCAGGATACGAACGCACGGACGCGGCTTCTCCAAACTTCTGATGGTGGATCAACAATGAGTGACGACAAAAGTGTGGGTGTCGCACCCAACGCGCAGCGGCTGCTTTGGGCAGGCTTCATGGCTATTCTTGCGGCGGGCGTCGGGTTTTCAGTGCGCGGTGGTATCCTGATCCAGTGGGCCACGAAATATGGCTTCACGATGACAGAACTCGGGACGATCACCGGGGGTGGATTGACGGGTGCCGGCCTGATCATCCTTGCGGGAGCTTTCATCGCCGACAAAGTCGGTTACGGCAAGCTGATGGGATTGGCATTTTTCTCACATTTCCTTTCCGCAGTCGTGACGTTGTGTGCAGGCTATGCGTATACCTCCGGCGGTAAAGACGCGGCGTTCTATTGCCTGTATTGGGGCATGTTCCTGTTCGCCGTTGGAAACGGGATTTGCGAAGCGGTTGTGAACCCACTTGTTGCCACCTTGTTCCCAACGAACAAAACGCACTATTTGAATATCCTGCATGCAGGATGGCCGGGTGGACTGATCATCGGTGGCCTGATCGGAGTTTTCATGAATCCCGATAAAAAGGAGCCCGTCGATTGGATGATTCAGATGTCGATTTTCCTGATCCCGGTTCTGATCTATGGGGTGATGCTGGTTGGTCAGAGATTTCCGAAGTCGGAAGCCAGTGACGCGGGAGTCAGTTATGGCGTGATGTTCGCGCAGCTTTTCGCACCCCTGATGCTGATGCTGTTGTTCCTGCACGCTCTGGTGGGATATGTGGAACTGGGAACGGATTCGTGGATCACCAAGATTACGGGTTCAATCATGGATTCCAAGCAGAATGGATTCATGCTGTTCGTCTATACCTCTGCCCTGATGTTTGCCCTGCGGTTTTTCGCGGGCCCCATCGTTCATCGAATCTCGCCACTTGGTTTGCTTTTCGTCAGCAGCCTGCTAGGCGTTGCGGGTTTGCAACTGCTCGGTGTCGCAAACTCTGTCGCGCTGTGCGTTGTGGCCGCGACCGTATATGCCTGCGGCAAGACGTTTCTGTGGCCGACGATGCTGGCTGTGGCGTCGGAACGATTTCCGAAAGGCGGGGCCATCACAATTGGAGCGCTCGGCGGAATGGGGATGCTTTCCGCAGGGCTGTTAGGAGGTCCCGGGATTGGATTCAAGCAGGATTACAACGCCTCGCAAAAGCTGAAAGAATCCGCTCCCGAAGTCTATGAGCGTTATAAGTCCGAGAGCGAGAATTCCTTCCTGGGTTTCAAAGTCGTGGGTCTGGATGGGGCAAAGGTCGGAGTGCTCGATGATGGTGGTAAGGAACTTCTTCGCGCGAACGACATCATGGAGAAAGCAGGGACGTCGGATCCGAACCAGAAAAAACTGGTGACCTGGTGGGAGAATGCCAAGAACACGGAATCCGAAGACAAAAAGACCGTTGACAATGCCGTTCTTTACGGTGGCCGTCGCGCCCTTCAACTGACCTCGTATGTCCCGGCGGCAATGGCAGGTCTCTACCTGTTACTGATTCTCTGCTTCCAGGCCATGGGCGGATATAAGGCTGTTCATATTGAGACGACAGGAACGGAACTCGGCACCGCCGAAAGCTGATTCCACCACCAACTGCCATGAGAAACCCGCCGAGAGCGTATTCAAAGAACGCTCTCGGTTTTTCTTTGGTGCCACGCATTTTAACCATCGCGGTTTTATGACACGCTATTCGGAGTTCAGTCGCGGCTACGATGGGCTGCGATATGACACCCCATTCGGGGTTAAGAGAATGAAGAAGTCTCGATGACGGCAACGCTCAATCCCAGACATATCTCTCGTCCCATTCCAATTCGTATTTTGCCAGTAAGCGCCGGAATTCCTCTTGAAAAGACTCTTTGCGATGATGCTCTTCCTGATTCAGGATGCAGGCGCGCAGATCCTCCACATGACTGGGGCTGACGGAGAAAGCCCCGTATCCATTTTGCCAATAGAAATCCTTCATCGAGGCTGCCTTTGACTTCACCCACGCAGACGAATCGCATTTCAATTCTTTGACGAGCCCCGACACAGAAGTTGTACGTCCGAACCGGCACAAAATGTGGACGTGATCCGCCACACCGCCAACGACAGGTACAGGACATTGGAGTTTGTTGCAGGTGCCACCAAGATATTTATGAGCTTCGGAACGAATCGCTGAATCCTTCAAGTATGGAGTTCGGTCCTTTGTTGAAAACACCAAATGGAGATAGATCTGAGCAAGTGACTGGGGCATGATTAATCGTTCGAAAACAATAATGGGCTTTGAAATTCGTGGAACGCCTCGTTCACGCTGCTGACCGATTTCCATAAAACAATCGTTTGGCCGACTCCATCGCAATCGCGTAAAGAACGGCAATGATTCCGACGAGCAACAACAACGATAACGGCGGCTGCATGAATTCGAGGGTCTTGCCGAGTGGCGAGAACGGAAGAGAAACCGTGACACACGCCGTGATGATTGCAGCCGCCAACAGATATCGGCCAGGCTGGCTGCGGAAAAACGGACGTTGAGTCCTGACCAGCAGCATGATCATCAATCCGGTCAGCACGGATTCGATAAACCAGCCCGTCCGGAATTCGTCGATGCTGGCGTTGTAAACTTTCAACAAGACGCCGAACGTCAGAAAGTCGAACATCGAACCGCTCAGGCCAAAAACCATCATAAATCGAAAGACGAACCCGACATCCCAGCGCCGAGGTCGCTCGATCAATTCGGGATCGACGCGATCCGTGGCGAGTGTCATGGCGGGAAAGTCGGCCAGCAGGTTGATGAGCAGGATCTGGGCGGGTAACAAAGGCAGGAATGGCAGGAACAGCGACGCGACTGCCATGCTGAACATGTAACCGAAGTTGCCGCTGATCGCGACGAAAACATATTTCAACGTGTTCGCCAACGTCCGTCGACCTTCTTCGACGCCGTGAATCAGAACGCTCAGATCTTGTTTTAACAGAACGATCTGGGCCGCCTCGCGAGCGACGTCGACGGCGCTCGCCACGGAAATCCCGACGTCCGCCGCATGCAGCGCTGAGGCATCATTGATGCCGTCGCCCATGTAGCCCACGATATTCCCGGCCTTCTTCAGCGCCAGGATGATTCGTTCTTTCTGATTCGGCTCAATTTCGGCAAACAAGTTGATGTGGGCCGCGTGCGTTGACAGTTGCTCGTCGCTGAGTTGCCCCATTTCTCCACCCGTCATGACACGGGTTTCGGTCAGCCCGATCTGACGACTGATGGCGGCAGCGACCGCACGGTTGTCTCCCGTGATAATCTTGAGTTTGACACCAAGTCGCTCGAGTTCCGCGATCGTTTCGAGGATCCCTGGTTTTGGCGGATCGTAGAGAACCAGCAGGCCCAAGAGAGTCATGTCGCATTCATCGGACTTGGTGACGTGCTCGGACTGAACCTGTTTTTGAGCGACGCCGAGGACACGGAAGCCTTGCGTGCTGAAGTCAGTGAATAAACGATCGATCGCATCGCGCTTTGTCTGGATCTCAACGGGCTGATCGCCGGACGTCTCGACCTTTGAGCAGACGTCCAGGACTTTCGCCAGCGCTCCCTTCGTGATCATCATCCGCGAGCCGTGATCGTCGACGAGGACACTCAGTCGCTTTCTCAAAAAGTCGTAGGGAATCTCATTCAGCTTTTTTACACCTTCGATGTCGAATTGCTGGTGCAACCGAATGGCGTGATCGATCGGATTCTCGAATCCCGATTGCATTGACGCGTTGATATAGGCGCAGCGCAAGACTCGTTCACTGTCTTGCCCCTCGAGATCCGAAGCGGAATGCAGTTGGACGACGCCCTCGGTCAACGTACCGGTCTTGTCCGAGCAAAGGATGTTCATTCCCCCGAAATTCTCGATGGCCAGCAGTCGCTTGACGATGACCTGCGAGCGGGCCATCGATTTGGCGCCTTCCGCCAGGACCACGCTCGTGATTGCGGGAAGAAGCTGCGGGGTCATGCCGACGGCGAGCGCGAGCGCAAAGCTCATCGACTCGACGAGCGCTTCGTTGAACGACTTATCGGGCGGCGGAAAAATCACTTTAATGATGAACACGCAGGTGACAAAAACGAGCGTGATCTTGATGAGGAGGTTGCCGAAATCGCGCAGGCCCTTCTCGAAGCCGGTTTCGGGAGGCTGCTGCTCCAGGCGAGCAGAGACTCGTCCGAATTCCGTATTTCGTCCCGTCAGCACGGCGAGCGCGTGGGCCATACCGCTGACCACATGTGTTCCCAGAAACAGGGAGTTCGTTCTTTGACTCAGGGAGGTTTCCGGGGCGATCGTCTCGGCCGACTTTTCGACCGGATAACTTTCCCCGGTGAGCGCCGCTTCGTCGACGAACAGATCTTTGGATTCCACGATGCGGCAGTCGCAAGGGATCAGCGCTCCGGCGCTCAGAACGACGATGTCTCCAGGAACAACGTCGCCTGATGGAATCTGCTGTTCTTTTTCATCGCGCAACACGGTGGTTGTTGTCTCAATTCCTTGAAGCAGCTTGGCGACGGCATTGTCAGCGCTCCATTCCTGCCAATAGCTGAGCAATCCGCTGGCGACGAGGATCACAAGAATGATCGAACCGTTCGTCGGATCGTCAACGAGGAATGAGAGGATCGCGGATCCGAAAAGCAGCCAGATGATGGGACTGTCGAATTGTTCCAGAAGGATCGAAAGCTTCGTCCGTCGTCGGGAAACCAGTCGGGAATCCGCGAACTTTGCCAGCCGGTCGTGTGCCGCTTCGCTCGACAGTCCGCCCGTCGAGGCCTCGAGTTGATCGAAGATCTGGTCGACAGGGACGCTCCAGAAACGTTCGGGGAATTCCATGAGATTCTGATCTCGTTTCATGAGCCGATCGAGCTGGTGTCCTGGGCCGCGAATGCCAGGAATCCGGGTGTTTACGCATCCCCGGCTCACCTATTGTCTTTTCTATTGTCGTTCAGCAGTTTCGAGTGTCGGGAGTTTATCTGACGGGTACGACAGCTTCGAGGGTTGTCGGCTCGCCTGACGGTTCCGGGAAACCATCTTTGAGAAATTCCTTGCTGGTGCTAGCATTCGGCCGGCTTGAGGGACGGCAGAATTCAGGGAAGACGTTATGCCCACGATCCACTCCAAACTGGTTCCCATCCTTTTGGGATTCATCTCCATCGGCGCCGTGACGGAACACAGCCTGGCGAAAGACACCAAGGTGGCTTTCGACATTCCGAATAAGGTCGAATGCCGCGACGTTACGCCGGAAAAGTGCGCGGCGGTACATCCCACGATGAAAGTGATCGAGGCCAGGTTTCGGATTTCGACCAGCTTCGTCGAGGGGGAAGAATCCTCGACGGTGGACGTCGCCTATATGATTTCCAGTCCAGACTTGCGGCTGAAGGTTCTGGATTTTCTCCCCAATACGACCCTGGAAAGTTCGACGGAAGGCCACATCGAAGTGACGGACAGCACGGAAAGTACAGATGCACTGACAGGCGATGCGCGCGTCGCTTACAGCATTCTGACGCTCGGCGGCTCGGCGAGCTCGTCCAATAAGAAATCCGAGTCGAATAAGTACCTGAAACTCGCACCAAAGCATCTCGTTCTGGCGAGCGGCACGGTGAATCGAGGCAATGGCGTCTTCTATAAGCTCAGGCCTTCGCAAGAGGGTTCGCTGGAAGGCGCCAAGGAATTCATGATGCTGTGTATCGTGCCCAAATCGTGGCGCGGGGACTGGTGCACTGTCGTCTGCTCGGCGCGTGCGAAGAAGCGATCAACACTTTCTTCATCGGTGGTGATTGCCGGGATCGAGCAGGCGCATGTCGGCCTGTACCTGGAAGGAGACATTGAAGGCAGCGAGCTTTCGGACTCTTTGACCGAAGTGCAACTGGCTCATGGTGGCCGGCTGTCGAAGCAACTGACGAAGGAAGCCGCGCATACGTTGGAAGTGCTTCATTCATCACCGTCGAATGACGAACCCAGCGGATTCGCCGGCGAGTTCCTGCATCGATTGACGAAGCTGAAACCCTCTCCCACACACGGTTCGGCGGTCGTTTCAAAATCGTCGATGGTGGAAATTGAACATCGGCTGGCGCGCCTTTCCGGTGCGGCGGACAATGCACACTAAAAACTCCGCTCGTGTGATCTTCGCCGCCAGCACAATCGCGTCGTCATGGCTGCTGATGCAAATCATCCACGAAGCTGGTCATGTTCTGGGCGCATTTGTGACCGGCGGCCAGGTGCGAAGGGTTGTCCTGGTCCCCTGGGAACTCTCTCGAACCGACTTGCTCCAGAATCCGCAGCCGTTGTTCGTTTGCTGGGCGGGGCCGATCGTCGGTGCTCTCGCACCCACTCTCGTGTGGGCTGTCGCCGCAAGACTGCGGTGGAGTTCGGCTTTCTGGTTACGATTCCTTGCCGGCTTTTGCCTGATTGCCAACGGTGCGTACATCGGCGTTGGTGCTTTTACACGCGACGGTGACGGAGGCGACCTGCTGCGTGACGGAAGCCCGGGATGGACGCTGTGGCTGTTCGGCGTCGTCACAATCCCCATTGGATTTGTTTTGTGGCATCGGCTCGGAAAAGAATTCGGAATCGGAAGGGATGCGAAGGAAATTCACTGGCGTGCGGTGACCGGCAGCGCGCTGATCCTAATCGTCATTGTCATCACGGAATCACTCGTGGCACAATTCTAACGCGCAGGCGAAGCTCGGGAGGGCGAGGCTCCGTCCGAGCCGCCACGTCGATGCGTGGATCTACTTCGCGGCTCAGGAGGAGCCCCGGCGCGCCGGAATGAAGACACTTCGCCCTCTCCAAGCGAAAACCGTCGAATGCGATTGCGAATGAGGGTTCTTCAAAAAAGACGGATCAAAAGACGCGAATTCCAAGATTAACTGACTTCCCTTCTCGGCGGCGACCGATATACTCCCCTTGTCGCAATCGACAATCTGACGCGGGGTGGAGCAGCCCGGTAGCTCGCGAGGCTCATAACCTCGAGGTCGTAGGTTCAAATCCTGCCCCCGCCATTTTTTTGGCCGCAACGCGGCCAAAAAAAGAGCAGTAGAGAGGCGAGAGTAGACAGTAGAACAAAGCAGCCCGGCTCAAGCCGTTCTGTGGATCTACTGCGGTCTACTTTCTCCTCTCTACTTTCATTCTTTGTCCGGCATGCAGTCGGATTTTTGTCATTCATTGTTTCGCAGCCGCCTCAATCGCCTGTCTCTCTGAAGCGAGATGATTGCCTTGCGGTCAATCTATGTCCGTTGGATTTCTTGTGATTGACGGTATATCGTATCCGATATACACTTCTGTTGGTTCAATTGGGCGTCGCGAATGGCGAAAGCGAAACCGGCGGAGCAGCAACGGGCGAAGCCAGTCGTTTGGTTACATGGAGAAATCAAGACTCCTCCGTTCACCGCGGAGGGGCGTCAAGAAGCAGGTATGCTTCTACGACTGCTGCAACAAGGTGAGCGGTTGGGAATGCCTCAGGCAGAGCCGTTGCCTGACGTCGGTCCACGCTGCGGAGCGTTGCGCGTTCGTGACGCACGGCTCAATTGGAGGATCATGTACCGCATCGATTCGGATGCTATCTTGATCCTTGAGGTCTATCCTAAGAAAACGCGAGCAATTCCGGGCGAGGTCATCGATCGGTGCCAAGAACGACTTAAAAGATACGATGAGGCAACCAGGAAGAAGACTGAGAAATGAAAGCAGACTGATGGATGCCACAAAACGAAAGGCATTGGAAGCGGCTGGATGGAAGATCGCTGACGCTGCTGACTTCCTCGAAATGACTGGCGAAGAGCGGCAGTTGCTTGATACACGAGTGGAACTTGCAATGGCCATTCGGCGGCAGCGCCAAGCCTGTCACTTGTCGCAAAAGCAGCTTGGAGCGCTGCTGAAGACCAGTCAGCCTCGAGTTGCCAAGATTGAGCGTGCCGCGCCGGATGTATCAATGGATCAACTCGTTCGAGCCTTCACGATCGCGGGAGGAAAGATCGTCGTTAAAACCACGAAGACAAAGATCAAAAAGAGCCCGCGGACAGGAGCGCAGGACGCCACTTTGATCTTCGAGGTTGCGACGACAGGATAGACCCAAAATGGACGTTTCTCGTCTCACACGACCCGAACGACGAGATAGTGCCATCGACGGAACGGTTCCTCCACGACCTTGTTATCGTGGTAAAGTGACAGACAGATCATTATCGTCCACTCGCCGCAATTCAGTCATTGGTCTGGTATTTGGACGAACAGCCACAAAATGTCGCGAGCGGATTTTCCCATCGACTGGTGCCGGGCCCAATTTCCGGCGTTCCGGCGCACCTCGAACAACAATCCCGTCGCATTCTTTGACGGGCCGTCGGGCAGTCAGGTTCCCCAGCGCGTCATTGATGCCGTCGGACATTATCTGAGCGACACCAACGCAAACCGCGGAGGACTGTACGCGACGGCGCGCGAAAGCGACGAACTGCTCGAGTCCGCTCATGCGACGGTCGCCGAGTTTCTTGGCACCGCACATCCGGAATCGGTGATCTTCGGCGCCAATATGACAACACTGACGCTGGCGCTCAGTCGCGCAATCAGCCGCAGCTGGCAACCTGGCGACGAAGTGATCGTGACTCGTCTTGACCATGACGCCAATGTGACCCCCTGGGTCCTGGCGGCGGGTGATGCTGGTGCAACAATTCACTACGTCGATTTTCGCAGATCAGACTGTACATTGAATTGCGATCAACTGATCTCGAAATTGTCACCTCGCACGCGGCTGGTCGCTGTCGGCTGTGCCTCGAATATCGTCGGAACGATCAACCCTGCGCGCGAAATCTGTCGTCAGGCTCATGCGGTCGGCGCTCAGGTTTTTCTCGACGCGGTCCACTATGCGCCCCATGCAATTCCCGAAGTGACGGCATGGGATTGCGACTGGCTGGCCTGTTCGGCCTACAAGTTCTTTGGACCGCATGTCGGTGTCCTTTACGGACGGCCAGAGTTGCTGACATCTCTGACGCCTTACAAACTTCGACCGGCCACAGAAACTCTTCCGGGGCGATGGATGACCGGCACGCAGAACTTCGAGGGAATCGCTGGCACGAAAGCCGCCATCGACTATCTGGCGGAACTGGGACGACGGGTCGGTTCATCATCGGCATCTCTGCGTGAGTGCCTGATCTCGGCGTATGCGGCAATTGCCGACCATGAGCAGCGACTGTTCTGCAAGTTAATGGCGGGGCTTTCGGCGATGAGTTCCAAGATCCAGGTTTTCGGACTGACAGATCCCAACCGATTCAGTGAACGAACACCGACCGTCAGTTTCCTTCATAAGCGGTTTTCGCCCGAAGATGTCGCCGACGCATTGGGCGCTGCGGGACTGTTCGTCGGCAACGGGAACTTCTATGCTCTTCAAGTTTCCGAGACGCTCGGACTTGAACCTCAGGGGGTCATCCGTGTCGGTCTGATGCATTACAACACGGAATCGGAAGTCGAACGATTGCTCGGTGTCCTCGAACGTTTATAACCGCAAGGGGCCAAATCATGGTTCGTGTCTGGCTGTGCCTTTTGTTTGTCAGCAGTGCTGTCGTTGTCCGTGCCGATGACTGGCCCCAATGGATGGGTCCCAGACGGGACAACGTCTGGCGCGAAACGGGATTGGTCGAAACGCTTCCGGCACAGCCGAAGATTGTCTGGAAGAAGCCGATTGCGGGCGGCTATTCCGGGCCGGCAGTGGCGACCGGAAAGGTGTACGTGACCGACTTCGTCACGCAATCGGATATCAAGAAGGACAACTTCGCTCGAGATGCTTCGACGGGAACGGAACGGATCCTCTGTTTCGATGAAGCGGACGGGAAACTGATTTGGTCGAAGGAGCGCCCGGAAACATATTCGATTTCCTATCCCGCAGGTCCACGAAGTACTCCGCTGATCCATGATGGCAAGGTCTATGTCCAAGGCGCCGAAGGGTTCCTGGCCTGCTTCAACGCCAACTCCGGTGACGTCATCTGGACCAAAAACGTCAAGGAAGTTTACAAAACCAAGGCCGCGCTCTGGGGCTATGCCAGTCAACCATTGATCGATGGCAATAAGCTGATCCTGCTTGCTGGCGGACCCGGCACTCACTGTGTCGCGCTGAATAAGGATTCTGGTGAGGAAATCTGGCGAGTTGGAACCACCTCCGAGCAGGGATACTCGCCGCCGCTGATGATCCAGCAGGCGGGGATCAGGCAACTGGTCCTGACCAGTCCCGATTCCATCTATGCCGTCGATCCCGATACGGGCAAGGTCCTATGGACGCAGCCTTATGGCGCGGACAACGGTTCCATCATCATGACGCCCATTCATTCGGGCAATTACCTGTTCGTGGCCGGCTTCAGCAACAAGAATCTGATGCTCGAACTTGCTACCGACAAGCCGGAAGCCAAGACGCTTTGGCGAGACCAACCCAAACGTGCGCTTTCTCCCGTCAATGTTCAGCCGTTCCTGATGGACGGCAAGGTCTATGGACTGGATCAGGGCGGCGAATTTCGTTGCTTCGAAATTCCCAGCGGCACAATTGACTGGGCGACTCCCAAACCACTCGGTGATCGCAAAGTCGGAAGCGGGACAGTGTTCCTCGTTCGGAACAACAACACCAACAAGTTCTGGATGTTCGCCGAAACTGGAGACCTGATCATCGGCGAATTGTCTCCGAAGGGGTTCACCGAACTTTCGCGAATGCATGTCATCGACCCCACGAACGCCGCGTTCGGGCGCGACGTGGTCTGGTGTGCGCCCGCATTTGCAAACAAACGAATGTACGTTCGGAACGACAAAGAACTGGTCAGCGTCAATCTCGCCAGGTAGTGACATCACAGGATTGCAGAATGCCCGTTTTTGAGAGTCGGACAGAGCTCCATGCAACCGTCGAGCAGCTGTTCGAGTTTTTGATCCGACCTGCCAATTTGCAGAAAATCGCGCCCCAGGAAATGCAGTTTGTCTTCGTAGATCCTCCAGAGGTCATCGAGTTGGGATGCCGATTGACATGCAAAGCGCAGGCTTATGGCATGGTTCAGAAGTTGATCTACGAAATCGTCGAGTTTGACGCTCCGACGAGATTTCGTGAAAAGATGGTCGAAGGACCTCTCAGGCGATGGCTTCACGACTACATCATCGAATCGCATCCGTCTCCCGATTGGGTGACGCTTGTGAATCGAATCGATTTTGAACCTCCTGGCGGCGTGCTGGGATTTATTGTGACATCGGACAAGATTCTCGAGGCGCTTGAAGACGGTTTCGAGCATCGGAGCGTCGAATTGCAAAAGCTGTTTGGCAAACCGAAGACATAAATCAATCACAGGAACTTCGATGTCTCTCGAATTGCGAAATGTGACGAAGACTTATCGCGAACCGGGCGGTGGCCGACTTCCCGTCCTGAACGTGGCCGATTTCAAACTGGCCACCGGCGAGCAGATTGCGCTGGTTGGTTCAAGCGGTGGCGGAAAGACGACGCTACTCAACATTATTGCCGGGATCACGACAGCCGATTCGGGCGAAGTCGTCATTGCAGGAACGAATATTGTTCGATTGTCGGAAGCCGCACGCGATCGATTTCGCGCCGAGCGAATCGGATACGTTTTTCAAACGTTCAACCTGCTTCAGGCATTTACCGCGCTTGAAAACGTGTTGCTGGGGATGAGCTTCGGAGGTCAGCGAGTCGACCGCGGACGCGCTACCAAACTGCTGGAACGCGTCGGACTGGGCCATCGACTCCATCACAAACCCGCGCAAATGTCCGTCGGCGAACAGCAGCGCACGTCCGTGGCACGTGCGCTCGTGAACACGCCAAGATTACTTCTGGCCGATGAACCGACGGCGAACGTCGACGTCGCGAACCAGCAAACAATTCTGCAACTGCTGCGCGATTCATGCCGCGAACACAACGTGTCGTTGCTGCTTGTCACCCACGCAGCCGAAGTCGCCGCTCAGTTCGATCGAGTCGAGCGGCTTGCCGACTTTAATAGGCCATCTGTTGAAGAGAAGAGAGGGGGAGATAGGGAGATAGGGAGATAGGGAGAAAATGCATTTCTTCTTCACTCCCCTTCTCCCGATCTCCCACTCTCCCCCTCTCTTCGTTTTCCCCTCAGAAGTTCTTGACCAGGTTCCCACCATCGACCAGGATCGTCGTCCCGGTGATGTAGCTGCCGGCATCACTGGCCAGTAGCAGTGCTGGTCCGGCCAGTTCTCGTGGTTGGCCCCAGCGACCCAGTGCCGTTCGTTCCGCAAACACGTCTTGTTCGGCCTTACTCAGAACGCTCATGGGAAGATCCGTCGCGAATGGTCCCGGTGCAATGCAGTTGCATGTGATTCCGAACGGACCCAGATCCAAGGCCATGGCACGCGCCAATCCGATCAGAGCCGATTTCGTCGCGGAATAGCAGCCGCGTCCGGCCTTCGACGTCAGCCCCATCACTGAGGAAATGTGGATGATGCGGCCCCAGCGGCGCTGTTTCATTTGCGGAATCAATGCGCGCGAAAGACTCATGCAGGACGTCAGGTTCAGTTCGATAATGCGATCCCACTTATCGTCTTCAATTTCGTCGATCGCCTGTGGAACGTTCGATCCGGCGTTGTTCACCAGAATGTCGACTTTCCCCATGGTTTCGGTGGCAGACTTTGCCAGCTGGTTTACTTCGGCCCGGTTCGTCATGTCGACCACGAACGAACGACCGCGGGCCTTCGTCCCTTTGAGGATTTCCGGCAGCGCCTGTTCAAGTTCGTCCTGGTGCCGGCTGCAAATGACGATATCCGCACCGGCCTCGGCAAATCCGCGCGCCATTGCCTTTCCCAAACCTTTACTGCCGCCAGTGACAAGAGCCACTTTACCTGTCAGATCAAACAACGGAGTTGCCATCGCGTAAGTTCCTGGAAGTCTTGGGTGAAGCACATTGGAAGTTCGCACGTCAGCATAAACGTTGCCTGTCGGATCGGGTAGCGAGCAGTTGAAGAGAGGGGGAGAGGGGGAGAGGGGGAGACAATTGCGCCGCTGTTCAATCCTCACCTCCCTATTTTCCACTCTCTTGAGCACCCCACTTGAGTGCCAGGAACTTGCGAAGGGCCGATGATTTGACTTGAGCTATATCCGTGAATCTGAAGCGAACGACGTCCAACCCTTCTTTGTGACTCGAGATTTCCGGATCGACTCCAAACCCGGCGACTTCCCCAAGTTGCACCGCTCCGCTGCGAACGATCATCGCGAAGTCCAAACCGGCAGGTCGCTTCGTGTTCAGCGTGACAACCGGCGATTTATCAATCGTGTAGTTGACGAGTACTTTTTGAGTCCAGTCGATGACCGCGTCTGGCAATAACTTGCCGAGCAGATCGACCAATTCTTCGAGAACCTCCTGTTCCCATTCGATTGTTCCCTGAAGAAAGCCTTTGCGCATGAAATGCCATTTCCGCCCGAGTTTTTTCCACGGGGTCAGATCCTCGAGATTCAGCGATTCAGGATTGGCACGATTGAGAAACGATTTCGTCGCCGTCGACAGAAACCGCGTAAAGGCGGTCGTTTCAATTTCGGCCATTTCCACAATCGAGATCGTCACATCTTCGAACGGACCATTCGTCGAAGGACGAATGCGAACTCGAGGCTGACGATTATAAACAGGGATGTCATCCAGGTCGTTGACGTCCTTCAACCCCAAACCATCCGATAGTTCCGACTCAACGAACGTCTTCTTCGGGACGCGAAACTTCAACGTCAGCAACCATTCATCGCCCGTCAACGCATGCAGGAACCAGCCGATTCCCTTCGTCTTCGCGGTGATTTCGACAGTGCTACGATCGCTCCACGTGGTGGGAGCGAATTTTTCCGACGCTTCCAATGTGTCGATGATCTTCGCCAGGATGTCTCCCTTCCAACGGCGAGGCTTGCCGTTATGGGCCAGGCCGTCGACGGTGTGCCACTTTCGCCCGTTCACCTCCCAAGGCAACTTCGCGTCAGCCCCGATTTTCGTGGGATCAAGATCGCCGGCTTTCTTCCGTCGGGCTTCCTCCGCATCAAACGTCTCACGTTCGCCACGTTCGCCCTGAGATAACACGCCTGACAGGATTTCTCCGGTCAAAGACCGATGCGTGGCGGAAGCGACCGATCCATTTCCATGAGTGCCGTGTTTGGCTGCGGCCGCAATTCTTGCAACATCTTCGGGAGTGCCTTCGGCAACGATCCAGCCGCCCTCTGAACCGGCATGAGGACCCAAGTCGATGATCCAGTCAGCGGTCTTGATCACATCCAGGTTGTGTTCGACGACGACCACCGTATTTCCTGAATCGACCAGGCTATTCAAGATTTTCAGCAGTTTCCGGATGTCGTCAAAATGCAGGCCCGTCGTCGGTTCATCGAGCAGATACAGCGTCTTACCCGTCTGTGGGCGAGACAGTTCCGCCGCCAGTTTCACGCGCTGTGCCTCGCCGCCTGAAAGAGTCGGCGCGGGCTGGCCCAACGTCAAATAGTCCAGCCCGATCGCGGCGAGCACCGAGAGCGGACCACGGATCTTCGGAATGTTGTCGAATAACTCGAGCGCCCGCCCGATCGACATCGCCAGAACGTCGGCGATGTTCTGACCCCGGTAGGTAACGGCAAGAGTTTCGGCGTTGTAGCGATGACCATGACAGACGTCGCATTCGACCCAGACGTCGGGCAGGAAGTGCATTTCGATCAGCTTCTGACCATTCCCCTCACAGGCTTCGCACCGACCACCGGCTCGATTGAAGCTGAAACGCGTCGCGCTGTAGCCACGCACTTTCGCCTCGGGCATGCGTGAAAACAACTCGCGGATATGTTCGAAGACGCCGGTGTACGTTGCCGGATTGGATGCCGGCGTCGTTCCCAGCGGTTGTTGGTCCACGACAATCAATTTGCTGAGAAATGACAGTCCATTCAGTTCGTCATAGGGGCCAGGTTGGGTCGACGCACGATGCAGTTTGTGAGCAATGGCGCGAGCGAGTGTGTCATCGATCAGCGAACTCTTGCCACTTCCGCTGACGCCCGTCACCGCCGTGAGCGTTCCTAAGGGGATTCTCAAATCGACGTTGCGCAGATTGTGCTGCCGAGCTCCCAGCAGTTCGAGCCAACCGCCGCCTGGCGGGATCGTGTAGGCATCGCTGATCCTCTTGGGCGAAGACGCGTGCGGATCGATGATGGATGGCGTTTCGGCGATAGTTGTCGGCGCGACCTGACTGGCGACTGACGTTTTCGCTGCGGATGCCCGCTTTGTCTTTGGCTTTGAACGCGCGACGAGGGGTGTCGTTCCTCCATCGGCGGCTTTTGTCCCTTTGACGTCCGATATCAGACGCATCCGACGGAGTGCGGGAATCACGATTCCTTCACGACCAGAAAGGTATTTGCCGGTCAGTGATTGGTTGTCTTTTTTAACCTCTTTCGGAGATCCATGAGACGTAATCGTACCGCCGAAGCGACCTGCTCCCGGACCAAAATCGTACAGCAGATCCGCCGCATCCAGGACTTCCCGGTCATGCTCGACCATGATGATCGTATTCCCAAGGTCCCGCAGCTTGATGAGTGCCGACAACAATCGTCCGTTATCGCTGGGGTGCAGTCCGATCGTCGGCTCGTCAAGCACATACAACACGCCTGTCAACGCTCGACCAATCTGTCCTGCTAGACGAATTCGCTGCGTTTCACCACCAGACAGTGTCGGCAACGTCCGGCCAAGAGTCAGGTAATGCAGGCCAACGTCGACCAGAAATCTGAGACGCGACGTCGCTTCAACCAACAGGTCTCCGGCAATCTTCTTTTGAGCGGCGGAAAGCTTGAGTTCCGTCAGAAACGCCTGAGCCTCAACGAGCGTCAAATCACACAGTTGCTTCAGCGTTTTGCCGGCAAGCTTTACCGCACTCGCATCTTCTCGCAGGCGACTTCCGTTGCACGAAGAGCACGGGACGTCTCCGACGAGCTCAAACAGTTTCATGCGATAGTCATACGAAAGACTCGCCGCCTGTTCGATCGCCGGATAAAGGCCTTTGTATTGAAACTGAAACGTCCCGGTCGAAGCGGTTTTCACTTTTCCTTTTGACTTCGTCGATGCAGGTATGCCTTCGGGAGTGACCGAGATCCAGGTCTCACCCGTTCCGAACAGGATGGCGCGCTGCTGCTCGGCATCAAGCTGCGAGAACGGAACGTTCAGAGGGATGTCGCATTCCTGCGCCATGGCGGCCAGCATTCGGCCAAAGAGCGGCGAGCGGGCCGGATCCGGCCAGGCGCTGACGGCTCCCTGCGACAGCGAGCGAGTCTGATCCGAAATTAACAGTCCCAGATTCGTCCCCTGCTGAATCCCAATCCCTTCGCACGTTTCGCACCAGCCAAGCGGACTGTTGAACGAAAAATGATGCGGTGCCAGCTCTTCAAAGCTGCGACCGCAGCGTTCGCACGCCCGCATTAGACTGAATGGAAGCACATTCCACTTTTTCTCGTCACGGTCTTCATCGACCACCGCGACGCGGATGAATCCCTTGCCATGGTCAAACGCGAGTTCGACCGATTCGGCCAGACGCGCGCGGCCTGTTCGACTGACCGTGACGCGATCGATTACGATCTCGACATTGTGCCGGCGTTTTCGATCGATGTCAGGCACTTCCTCGATCAAGTGGGTGACACCATCGACCCGGACACGTCGAAACCCCAGTTCGGTCAGCCGTTCCCACAACTTGGAATACTGCTGTCCAACAGTCACCTCCTGCGGCGCCAGGATCAATAGTCTGAGTTTTGAATCCTCGGCCGATTTCTGTCGATTCGAAAACAGCTCGGGATCGTCGGACATCTTCATCAGTCGATCGATCACGTCATCGACAGATTGCGATTTCACGGGGATGTTGCAATCAGGGCAGAATTGAGTACCCAGCCGAGCGAACAGAATGCGCAGATAGTCATAGATTTCCGTGACGGTTCCTACCGTCGACCGTGGTGTATTTCCAACCGTTTTCTGTTCGATGGCGATTGATGGCTGCAATCCGTGAATATGTTCGACGCGCGGTTTTGGCATCTGGCCGAGAAACTGGCGCGCGTAAGATGACAGAGATTCGACGTATCGCCGTTGGCCTTCGGCGTACAGGGTGTCCATCGCCAGCGAGCTTTTACCGGAACCGCTGGGACCGCAAAATACGCTCATTCGATCCCGTGGAATGGTCAGGTCCAGATGCTGCAGGTTGTGTTGCGCGGCGCCTCGGACAACGATCGATGTGTCGGCTCCATTGACCGAATCTTTGATTGCGAGTGCCGTCTGCCAGCGCGAAAAAGCAGGCGGCGCCGCGAGAGCCGCTGTGGCTGCTTTTGCAGACCGCGATTTTGATTTCCGCGCCTGTGCTGCACCAAATCCAGGAACCAGCCGCAATGCCTTGGCCGTGTACGATTCGTCGCACTGCAGAATCTGTTCGGGTGTTCCTTCGGCAAGAATTCGGCCGCCGCCAGATCCACCCTCGGGTCCCAGATCAATCACCCAGTCTGCGGTCTTGATCACGTCGAGATTATGCTCGACGACGATCACCGTATTGCCAGCGTCAACGAATCCGTGCAGAACTCGCAACAGATGCTCAATATCAACGAAGTGCAGCCCCGTTGTCGGTTCGTCAAGAATGTAAACCGTTTTTCCCGTTGATCGCTTGCTCAGTTCCTTGGCAAGTTTGACTCGTTGAGCCTCTCCACCGGACAGCGTCGGTGACGGCTGGCCCAGCTTGATATAGTCCATCCCCACATCGTGCAGGGTTTGTAGCGATCGCACCAACTTTGGATGGTTCTCGAAGTGCTCAAGCGCCTGCTGAATGTCCATCTCCAGCACGTCGTTGATATTCTTCCCTTTGAAACGGACTTCCAGCGTTTCTTTGTTGAAGCGCCTTCCCTGGCAAACGGGACACGTCACCCAGATGTCCGCAAGAAAATCCATTTCGAGTTTGTTCGAGCCATTTCCTTCGCAGGCTTCGCATCGACCGCCAGGCACATTGAATGAAAAGCGGCCCGGTTTGAAACCGCGCATCTTGGATTCGGGAAGCTGCGTATAAAGATCTCGGATCAGGTCGAACAATTTCACATAAGTTGCCGGATTCGACCGCGGTGTCCGCCCGATTGGGCTTTGATCGATGTCGATGGCCTTGTCGATATGCTCCAGGCCCGTAATCTTCTCATGGGCACCGGGATGGCCGATGCCCTTGTTGATCGCCTGATTGAGGACTTCCCAAAGGATGTCATTGACCAGCGAGCTTTTTCCCGACCCACTGACGCCGGTCACACAGATGAATTTGCCAAGCGGAAATCGCGCATTGACGTTGCGCAAGTTGTGATGCGTCGCCCCATGAATCTCGATCGCATGACCATTTCCCGGACGCCGAACCTTTGGGATTTCGATCATGCGCCGCCCGCTCAGAAAAGCGCCGGTCAAACTCCGTTCCGATTTCTTGACGTCCGCGACTGTCCCTTCGACGACAACTTCTCCGCCGCGAATTCCAGGCCCCGGGCCGAAATCGACAATATGATCGGCGGCTTTCATCGTTTCGTCGTCGTGCTCAACGACGATCACGGTATTTCCCTGATCGCGAAGATCCTTCAAGCTGTCCAGCAGCATCACGTTGTCGCGCGGATGAAGTCCGATGGACGGTTCATCCAGAATATAGACGACGCCCACCAGGCCGCAGCCGATCTGGCCTGCCAGCCTGATGCGCTGAGTTTCGCCCCCTGAAAGAGTCGGAGCGGTTCGGTCAAGCGTCAGGTAATCCAGACCGCATCGCAAGAGGAATCCCAGGCGCCCGCGAATTTCCTTAAGGACTTCTGCGGCGATGAACTGTCCAGTTTCTCCAAGCTCGAGTTCTCCGAAAAACTCCCATGCGGCCAATGTGCTGAGAGAACAGACTTCCGGCAATGAAAGAGCGAGCGGTTCGGCGACTGCCGTCGCAGTTGAACCATTGACAGCAGATTTTGATTTTTGTTCACCGTGCAATCCACGTCGTTCATCCCGGGCTGTTTGGCCACTTTTCGACGCGATCCGGTAGCTGCCGGCTTGTTTGTTCAGACGAGTCCCTGCACAACTGGCGCAGCCAGTTTCGTGCATGTATTTTTCCAGCTGAACCCGTCGCATCGGATTCCGAGTCTTTCGATACTCCTCGAGCAGTTCCGGAATGAAACCCGCGTACGTTCCACCGCGTTTCCAGACCGCATGCCCTGCCCGATAAGCAAAGGTGATGTTGCGGGAACCGAGTCCGTAAAGGAATAAGCGTTTTCCTTCCTGCGGCAGATCGCACCACCGGGATTTCAAAAACGAATCTTCCGGCAATCCGAGGTCCAGTTCGATCGCGCGCGCCACACCTTTTAGAATGTGCTTACGCCACTTGCCGACAGAACTGAGTTTCCCCAGGACGACGATGGCCCCCTTTTGGATCGATAAGGAATCATCGGGAACAAGCCGATCGATCGCGAAATCGAACCGAATTCCCAACCCCTGACAATCCGGACACATTCCCTGGGGGCTGTTGAAGCTGAACAGTTGTGGCGACGGTTGATCGTAGCTGATCCCGCAATGGGTGCAGGCATAATCGCAGGAATAAAGTTGATCGGGAGTGTCTTCGACATGGCCCTCGGCGGGATCTTCTTCGTCCAAACGTTCTGCCTGCACCTTCTTTGAGATCCGCTTCGAAGTTCCGACGTCGGCGATCTTCGCAGCGCGGGCCGGTCGTTTCCCCGGCGCAGGCTTCTTGCCTGTCGTTGCTTCGGCTGCCTGCTCATCAGTTGCGCTGACTTGCGGTGTCGCGTCGCGATCGGGTTCTCGAGCAATCACCAGCCTTCGTTCGGCCAGATTCAATGCGGCTTCGATCGCTTCGGCCAGGCGCGCTCGCGGGGTTTTGCCGGCGATCAGCCGATCGACGACAACGTCGATCGTGTGCTTCATCTGCTTGTCAAGTTGCAGGCTGTCGGTCAATTGAACAATCTTGCCATCGACACGCGCTCGCAGGAAACCGCGTTTCAGCAAATCAACGAAAAGGTCTTTGAACTCTCCCTTCTGCCGTTGGACGAGCGGCGCAAGCACCTGATATTTCGTCCCGTCAGGAAGGCGAAGCACGCTGTCGAGGATGTGTTCACGCGTCTGGGCGGTAATCGGTCGGCCGCACTGGTAGCAGGTTGGCGTACCCACCCGTGCAAAAAGGACTCGCAAATAATCGTAGATTTCGGTGATCGTACCGACGGTGCTTCTGGGATTTCTACCGCTGGCCTTTTGCTGAATGGAGATCGAGGGCGCCAGTCCGGTGATCGAATCGACATCCGGTTTGGGCATCTGGCCCAGAAACTGTCTCGCATACGAAGAAAGCGATTCGACGTAGCGCCGCTGCCCCTCGGCATAAAGAGTGTCAAAGGCCAGCGAACTTTTACCGGACCCACTGACGCCTGTCATGACAATGAGTTGGTTTCGAGGCAACGACACACTGACGTTTTGCAGATTGTGTTCGCGAGCACCACGAATCACGATATCGGAGGCAGGCATAAGCGGAAGCAAATCAAAAGGTAAGCGATACTCATCGGAAAGCCGAGCGGCGACGAACGAGTATAGACGACCCCAACTTCCGGGCAACAGAACGGCATGTTTCAGCCAATCACTTCCCCAATTGAGTATGCGTCGCAGATCGCACGCCTGGCGCGTCAGGATCTGACCGTTTCAGAAATCGTCCGTGGCGATATAGACTCTGACTGTGTGACATGCAATCGCGCCAAGTCCCCGTGGCTGGCTTTCTGGGAACAAGTAAAGATGCGAACGCTCCTGCTTGCGTTATTGGTGTTATTGATCGTCGGCACTCCTGCATCTGCTGACGAGTTCAAGCAACCGCTGTTTCATGTGGTTGATCTGGATGTCGGTGGTTCTGTCGAGCTCACACTTTCGGATCGATCGAAAGCCAACATCAAGGTGCTTGATCTGAACGAAGTGCGTGACAGTGTTTGCTTTGCCGTTCGTCAGGCGGTCGTTACAGTAGAAGTCAACGGTACGACGGTGCGAATTTCGTCAGCGAACTACAACCTGCCGGTGACCGTTGCCGGTTTGCAAATCGATTGTCCTGTCACGCGTGGCTACAACAAGAACGGCAGCCCGGAATTCTGGGGCCTGGACAAGGATGTCCGGTTACGCATCTGGCCCGCTGGTTCGCCGTGGCTCAGTCCCGATCACCTGGTCTATCCTGTCAAACAGCGGTGGTTTGCCAGCGACACACACATGGCGAACGAACCGGTTTACGTCGATGGAGGCGACATCCCCGGTGATCGCAAGATTTACTACCACAGCGGGCTGGATCTTGGCGGCACTGAAGATCGGGTTGAAGTGATTGCCGCCACCAATGCAATCATCGTCTCAGTGGGCAATGTCGTACTTGAGGGCCATGCCAAGGACACACCCGTCGCACCCCGATACGACGTCGTCTATTTGCAGGACGAATTTGGCTGGTACTACCGCTACAGCCATCTGAAAAGTTTCGATCCAGGAATCGTTCCCGGTCGAGTCCTGAGGCAAGGCGATCGGATCGGTTGGCTCGGAAAGGAAGGTGGCAGCGGCGGCTGGTCGCATCTGCACTTCGAAATCAAAAGCCGCCAGCCGTCAGGCAAATGGGGAACTCAGGAAGGTTATCCCTTCCTCTGGGAATCCTACCTTCGCCAGCACAAACCGAAAGTCATCGCCGTCGCTCGTCCACATCACCTCGTCTGGACGGGCGAAGAAGTCACGCTGGACGCCTCAAAATCCTGGGCAGAGGCGAGTGGACCGATCTCGTACGAGTGGAATTTCGCCGACGGGACAACAGCGAGTGCGGCACAAGTCCGCCGAACTTTCTCAAAACCCGGCCGCTACAGCGAAGTCTTGAAGGTCACCGATTCCGCGGGAAACGTTGCCTATGATTTTGCGGTCGTCCTGATTGCGGACCGCGAACATCCCGAACGCCGAGTCCCCTCCGTTCACCCAAACTTTTATCCAACCGAGAAAATCCGTCCAGTCGACTTGATCACGTTCAAAGTACGATCATTCAACACAACGAGCGGAAATGAAATCTGGGACTTCTCGGACGGCAGCCGCCTTGTCGAGGTTCATTCGGACGCCAACGCTGTCAAGCACGCGCCCAATGGTTACGCGGCAACAACTCACCGCTTTGAGAAACCTGGTGACTACATCGTCCGCGTGACTGGAACCAACGAATTCGAGTTCACAGCGATCGGCCACCTGCACGTTCGGGTTGAACGAGAATAAATCTGGGCGGACGTACCTCTGTTGGCCAGGACGCGATCGACCGGTTTGAACGGCCAGCACATATCAGCCAAGTGCAAAACGAATCACATTCGTTAAGTCTCTTCAGGCCCGAAGGGTCGCCCCAGATTAGCCCAGGGCAGAGCTCGTCTTGCGAGCGGCGCCGTGGGTCAGATTCGATTCGATTCGTACAAGCCCTTAACAGGGCTTACACATCCGATCAACGTACCCAGGGCGTCGCTCTGAGGCTGACGCCGCATCGCCGTGCCTTGGGCTGGTATGGCACGGCCCTTCAGGCCTCATGAAACGCGCGACAACAGTTGCGTGACCCAGTGGACCGGGATCGACAAGAGACTGACGCCCGAAAGTGCCGGCAACACGATGACGATGATCAACAGGACCGGTCCAAGCGAAGTGAAGCGGATCCAGAGCGGTCGGAATGATGCGGGAACAAGGGCGTCGACGATTCGGCTTCCATCCAGGGGAGGAATCGGCAGCAGATTGAATGTTGCCAGCATCACGTTAATGAGGACCAGAATCTGCAGGAAGCGAACGATTGCTGCGAATGTCTCGGGATCCAGCCCGTTCGATCGCAAGGGCGCCGCAAATGTCGTCGTTCCCGCCAGGACGGCAAACGCGATTGACGCCAACACCAGATTCGAAATGGGACCAGCCGCGGCCGTCAACAGGACACCCATCGGCATACTGATGTTTCGATGAAATCGCGTTGGATTAATCGGAACCGGTTTAGCCCAGCCAAAAGGGACTCCCAACAAGGGAAGCAGGACCGTGCCGACAGGGTCGATATGGTCGAGCGGATTCAGGGAGACTCGCCCAAGCATCTTTGCCGTATCATCACCGAGCTTCCATGCGGTCCATGCGTGTGCCCATTCATGGATGGTCAAGGACAACAGGATGGGAATAAAGTTAACGGCGCGCTCGAGAAAAACATCTGCCAATGACATCGTTCAGCCACTTTCTGGATTACGCCCAGCCCACCGGTCGGGCGCGAAGTCGCCCTGCGGCGTCCGTTCAGTCCCTTCCCGGCTGACAATCTGCTCCGCCAACGCTTTTGCGATGACGACATCCGAACCGTCCAGCAATCGAAGCTTGATCTGCACGGCGTTCATCCAGACGATATCGCCTTCGAGGATTGTACCCGTGTTCATCGTGACCCGCACCGAAGCCTTTCCCGTCGGCTCCGCGAACTGTGATACCGATTCCACAAGAATTGAGTCGAGTCGGTCGAAGTGTCGGTTTGTTCGCGTCATCGCATCCAGGGCGCGATCGAAATCCTTGTCCGTCAACGAAACAGCTTCCTGTCCCTGATTAGAATTTCGGAAGCGACGAACAGCCGAAAGCGCCGCATCATTTGTCAGCGATTCCAAATCCGCTCCCGTCAATCCGTCGGTCAGGCGCGCGATACGTTCCAGCGAGACGCTTGCTTCGAGCGGTTTTAACCGCGTGTGGATTTTCAGAATCTCGATACGCTCGGCGAGCGACGGCATCTCGAGACGCAAAATCTTGTCGAACCGACCTGATCGAAGCAGCGCCGGATCCAGTACGTCCAGCCGGTTGGTTGCAGCCATGACCACAAGACCGTCGTGGCGTTCGAGTCCGTCCAGCAGGACGAGAAGTTGATTGAGCGTCTGCTCGCGCTCTTCATGCATTGTTCCCACGCCGGATCCGCGGCGGCGGCCGACCGCGTCGATTTCATCGATAAAGACAACGGCGGGTTTTTGCGCAGCGGCCTTTTCGAACGTATCCCGAATCCTCGCAGGCCCGACACCGACAAATAATTCAACGAATTCGGTGGCCGACGTATAAAAAAATGCAGCTTTCGTCTCGCCCGCGACGGCGCGGGCCAGCAATGTCTTGCCAGTTCCAGGAGGACCGACAAGAAGCACTCCTCGCGGGAGCCGAGCACAGGCCGCTTTCCATCGCTCGGGGGCGCGCAGAAAATCGACGATGTCCGCCAGCATTTCAACGGCTTCTCGATTTCCGCCGATGTCGCCAAATTTCGCTTTATCCGTGTCGCTGACCGACCGGGCTTTGGATTTGCGAAGCTCAAAAACCGTGTTGAACTGAGCTCCCGCCCTCTTTCGAAGAAAATAAAGGACGGAGAGAAAGATCACGACTCCGGCAACAATATAGACCAATATCGACGACACGTCTGAGTCGTCAGATTTGCCAGACCAAGAGGAATTCGAATAGGCAAAGGGGATTTCAAGTTCGCGAAGGCGCACGACAATTTGAACGTCCATCGGCTCGACGCGGATGCGCATTCCATCAGTCGTGTACAGAATCAGAATGCCATCGCGAAGTTCACAACTCTGCACCTTGCCAGAGTCAATCAAGCGGATTGCCTCGCCCGGACTGATCGTGGGATCAGTCAAATTGTTCCGGCGACTATGGGTCAGTCCGAAATACACGATCGCCAGCAGGACGACCCAAATCAGCAAGGTTTTGGCCCAGCGTTTCACGATCATCCTTGTTTTGTGTGATCATCACGCGGAAACGTCTGATCCGCGATCATCGCACGAGAAATGACTTTTCGGGATTCGGACTTGATGACGACATCAACCCTGTCAGATTGTCAGACACCGATCGCGCGCCGTCACGTCCCACATCTCGACAACGTTGCCTGCCTCGATTACGTACGCCTGTTTGTGGAGCGCCGAGGTTGGACAAACATGTTTGGGGATCGCGTAGAGCTCGTCGCCGGGATGATATTGTTCGGCCAGCGGAGTTTGCAGCACCAGGTGTTCTTCGTTGTGCAAAACCTGCTCGGCGTCGGGCAGGTCGGGAAACAGGACTCGATGACCTTTCGGCGGATCCGAGGCCACCGACTTGTTTCCCAGATCGCACGTCAGGCGATCGGGGGTTGGACGACTGATCACGCGGGTCAGCATGACAACAGCTGGCTCGAAATCCATGTCCGGAAACGCCGACCCGTAACCGGAATCGTGAAACACGCAAGTCCCCGGCGCCAGTTCAATCGCCGGATCGTTCAACCGGGCAAAGACCGGGAACGATCCTGTTCCGCCACAGACGATCGCTGGAACCGGCCAGCCGCGTCGGACAAATTCATCGCGTAACTTAACCGCTGCATTCCAGCATGCCATTACGGCGACCGTTCTTTCCTCCAGATTCGTCTGATGGTTCTGACCGTCATACAAATGAAAACCGCCCGGTTCGAGACCCGGCGAGTCGACAATCTGTTGATACAATTCGGCCGCCTGCGCTCCGGAGGCGACTCCCGTCCGATGCAATCCCGGATCAAGATCCAGAATGACCCGAATGGTTTTGTGCGCGGTAGCCATCGCCTCGCTAAGTTCGGCGATCATCAAGGCATCGTCCGCCGTCACGGCAAAGCGAACGTCGGGATACTTCTGCAAAAACCGAACAGCACGAGTGATGTTTGGGCCAACAAGGTTATACGCCAGAAAAATGTCCTTCACGCCGCAGTCAGCGAGCATTTCCGCTTCAGCAAAAGTCGCGCATTTGTGCTTCGTGATCCCCATCGACAGTTCGATTTTCGTGACGGCAGGCATCTTGTGAGTCTTGCAATGCGGCCGAAGGCGATTCACATTGCCTGCGATCTCGATCATCCTCTTCAAGTTCCGCATCACGATTTCGCGGTAAACGAGCAAAGCCGGAGAAAGGATCTGCGTTGTGTCTGCGATGACGTACTTGGAATCCATGCTAAGTCGCTCGGCCAAAAGGGGAATCTGAAAATCTTCGTCGATCCAAACAAACACGTCGGTTTCATGGCACTTCAATGACGTAGAGTCAGTGGCAGCCGCGATTGCCGAGCGAACAAGGCTTCTCAATACCGCAACGCACGAGCAGCATTCCTATCGATAACCCATCGTGCGACGCGCGTGAACTCCCGGCGCGCCGGGATGCCGGTTAGCTGAGCTTCTTCAATTTCGAGATTCGTCCAGTCCCGACCCATTCGGCAACGAAGATGCTGCCATCCTGACCGAAGCAGGCATCGTGCGGATGAACGAATTTGCCGTCCTGCCATTTAGACTTGTCGTCACGAATGCCACCGACGGACGTCACGCGAGCGACATCATCGCCCAACCTGGCAACGACTTCGTTTCTCTCGTTAAGCAATGTGACTCGAGCGTGAAGCTCGGGAACAACCAGCAGATTTTTCCAGGTCTCGACGTTGGCGGGCAGGCCGTAGCCCTTGAGCGTCTCGAGATACTTGCCGTCCATCGTAAAGTATTGCAGCGTGTGATGGGCTCGATCGCAGACGACGATGGATGGAGTTCGTCCTTCGCGCTTGTCGACCCAGACTCCGTGTGGCGTCGCGAACTTGCCCTCGCCGTTTCCGACGCCGCCAAAGCAGCTTTGCCATTTCCCGTCAGCGTTGTATCGATGGACGTATGAGGCCCCATAGCCGTCGATCAACAGAAACCCACCGTCGTCAAGAAACGCGAAGTTCGTGGGGAGAAACCGATCGCTTCCCCAGACTTTCGTCGGTTCGGGGCGATCTTCAAAACGTGTGTTTTCGCCCGGGGCATAGACGCCCGATTCCATCGGAGCGAATTGCTGCCAGACGATCCCGCCCTTCAGATCCATTTTGGCAAACGTCTTCAATTGCTGATATGCACAGACATACAGGAATTCCTGGCTGCCTTCCTGGCGAATTTCGATTCCGTGACCGCCCCCCTGAAATTGAGCGCCGAACGCCCGGATGAATTTCCCTTCGGGATCGAAGACGAAGATGGACGGATGGTCTTTCAGGTTGGACCGGCCTTCATGAATCACGTACAGATTTCCCGATTTATCCACGGCGACGTTGTGTGTCGTCTGCCACGTGTACTTGTCAGGAAGCTGCGGCCATTCATGCTGAACCTCGAACGTGTGTTCACCTTCGCCAACGACCAGGGGCTTGTCCGTTTTTTTTGCGGTCAACACCATCGGGGCGCCAAGAATCACGGCAGTCCCGGCCGCCGCACTCGAAAGAAACTGACGACGTGAAACGGAATCCTTCGGTATCGGCATGGTTGTCTCTCCCAAGGTTTGTACTCGATACGATTTTGATGAGGAATATTGTTACCGATTCTATCAACTGCCGTCCGAATCATCACCGATCCCGCTCATCGCAATGAAAATCCTGTCTCTCTGCAGGTTCTCAGGAAAACGCACGGTCACTTTGAGGGCGGCTGACTCGACAATTGCACCAGTGCCTCCAGCACTCGAGGTCGCTGTTGATCGGACAACTTCAGAAATCGATGACGACCCTCGGCAACCGGTTTGAACGTTGTGAAACCATCGGATTCCACCGTCACTTCACCGGGCGCCGAAAGATCGAAGTAACCGCGATCAGGATGGACCGCGTACAGCACGCTTGTCAGATCCCACGTTGGACGATTGTGAGGTGGCGGGTCGTAGCGACGGTAGGCTTCTGCGAGCGGATGATCCGGCACGTAACCATAATCCTTTTCGATGCTGGTCGCTGGATAGGGAAGAGCGATTCCGATCTCGAAACCACTCCAGACGACCGGCGTGGGCCATTCGATGGCCAGCTTTTTACAATTGGCAATGTCCTGTACGACGTTGTATTCGCAAAAGTGCGCGTTGCCGTTGATGGTTTGAAATGCCCCCGCCATGACCGACAGCAGTTTGACCTTTTTGCGGATCAGTTCGAGCCCCGACAACTGGGAAGCCTGGTCCGCTTTCGAGTCCAGTAGCCGTGCCAGGTTCGTCGAGAAACCCACCTGAGCAATACTGACCGATCCATCGGGTTCGGCGGCGAGGATCTTTCGAAGCAGTGTGACGGCCTCCACCGCGTCGTTGTTGCTCATCAGATCATGTGGGTAACGAAATGCCCCGTTCACTTTTTCTGCCGCCATCGGCAGAAATTTTCCGGGCTCGGGAGTCTTGCCAGGTCGAACGACCCCGATCGGCGTATCGCCGCGCAGATAGAATGTATTGATCGCATCGACAAACGGCCCGGCCAACTCGTTGTCTTTGGTAATCGTCACGCCCAACAACCGGCACGCACCGCGCGACTGCAGGGAATGGATCATTCCCAAGGCAAGGACGTCATCCACATCGTTACCGATGTCCGTGTCGAAAATCAGGCGAACCGGTTCCGCCGCGGGTAGAAAGGCGATGTTCATGCTCAAAACCGCAAAGATCGAATAAACCCATCGAAACGCCATAAAAAATCACCCTTCCGCAGTAACTTTGATTCGAGATCTGACGAGACTGCGTCAGAATGTTGCAGATTGGCAAGATCTGCAAGTGAATGACCGGAATTGTCATCACGACTTTGCCGATCAGATAAACAGAATGTCAGCGAAAAATCATCGCATTCGCGCTCGAGATCCAGGTAAAATTGCCCAGGAACAAGCTCAAAGCAGGTTTGATCAAAGTTGGGAGAATTGCCATGTCGTACCAGTCTTTCGGCACCACGGTCGTTATCGCCGGATTGGTTCTCTCGGCCAATCTATGCGAGGCACAAGCCGGCATTCGATATTACGGTGGTGCGATGCGGTATGCGCAACAAATGTATCAGCAGCAGTATCGGCAGGAAGCTGCGATGCAAAAGGCGATGATGGAAGCCCAACAGAAGCAGGCGGCCGCCGAAGCTGCGGAAGAAAAACGAATTCACGATAAACGAGTGAGCGCGTCCCGAGCACGTGCCGAGAAGGACAAAGCTCACAAGGACGAGATTATCGCAAAACGCAAGGCGGAAAACGCTGCGAAGGCCGCGGCGGCGCTCGCTCCGGTGGAAAAGCCCGCCGTGAAGACGACCGATGAACCGGCCGCGAAGAAAAACTGATATTGCGAATTCGCTTCGGATCGACGATCAACAACGGCACGCGAATGGAACACTCGACGAAAACGGGTGAATGGACCGGTTTTCAAGTCGTGTCTGTTCTTCGCGACTCCGGACACTTGCATGAAGCTGTCGATCGTCATTCCGGTCTACAACGAGGCCGAAAGTCTTGAAGAGTTGCATGCGCAAATTGAGCGTGTTGCGGTCGAAAACTCACTGGACCTTGAGATCCTTTTCATTGACGACGGTTCACGCGACGGTTCCTGGACCACGATCGAGCAACTTGCTGCGAAGGATCAGCGAGTTCGCGGAGTACGATTCCGGCGCAACTTTGGAAAAGCGGCTGCGTTAACGGCCGGAATCCGGATTGCCAGCGGCGACCTGATCCTCATGATGGATGCCGATCTCCAGGATGATCCATCCGAAATTCCTCAGTTTATTCAGAAACTGAACGAAGGTTTCGACGTCGTCAACGGGTGGAAGGTGCGCAGGCTTGATCCCTGGCACAAAGTCTATCCCAGTCGCGTCTTCAACTGGATGATCGCCCGGATGACGGGCCTCAAGTTACACGACCACAATTGCGGCCTCAAACTGTTCCGGGCCGAGGTCGGGCATGAGATCCGGATCTATGGTGAACTTCATCGGTTCATCCCCGTTCTGGCGAACGCTCGCGGCTTTCGCGTCACGGAACTGCCCGTCAATCATCGCGCACGACAATTCGGACATTCGAAGTATGGATTCAACAGGTTTGTTCGAGGATTCCTCGATTTGATGACGGTGACGTTCCTGATTGCGTATGGACGCAGGCCACAGCATATGCTCGGGGCAGCAGGATTGATCTCGTTCTCGCTCGGATTGGCCGGATTGATGTATCTTGCGGTGATCTGGTCGCTCATGAACGTGTTTCACGTGCTGGAACACCAACCGATTGGGGAGCGGCCTCTGCTCACCTATTCGATTGCGTTTACGTTACTGGGCGCGCAGGCGGTGTCTCTGGGTTTGCTGGCGGAATTAATCGTCCATTACACCAGCCGCGACAGTGACGCCTACAGCGTTTCGGAAGAAATCGGCGCTCGAGAAAACAAACAACCCCTGCAACGGTAAGGTTGCAGAGGTCGCTTGCCAGAAAGGAGTCGAGTGCGCCGCCTCAGTCGGTTGGTTGGGGCTACCGCCCGATGGTCGGCAGAAACTTGTCACGAAAGTTCGAAGTCAAGTTTCTTAGAGGAGAAATCGTCCTCTGTGAATCATGGCATTCGACAAATGTCGAATTCGCGTTTCATTGGTTTTCCGGCGTTGGGTGCATTTGGGTATTGAGAACGAGTCCACAGATTTGAAGTCGTCGGCGAACAGATTGGTGCGTTCTGGATGCCAGCGAGGTGCGTCTTCAAGCGTCTGGTCTCGGGATGATCGGGTCAAAGGTACGGTCGGCGTTGATTGCTTCTGTGAGGAACATCCATTCGATTGAACTGATTACTGTTCTCCGTTGATATGGCTGCTTCCCTGAATGTCGTTACCAAGGTTGGTCGTATCGTTGTACGAGCTGCCGCCATTGCCACCCCAGGCGTTCGATTGCCCGTTGATATTGAAGCTCTGGTTCATTGAAGCGAAGGCGCGGCCGACGTCTTGAAGTTCGTTGTTGATATTGAAAGCAACTTCAGACAAGCCGACTGCCATGGCCAGGACGCCCAGCGTGGCGATCATGACCAGTTCGGCGGAAACAATAAAACCGGCCTCGTCTTTCATCAGATTGTTCAAGAGAACATTCATCGTGGCGATCCTTTCTGAGGATTCTTGTTTGAATTGCTGCGATTCATTGACGTTGTTAAGTCGATTGGTGTTTCGCGGCATGGTTGACCTGTAAAGCAGACTGAATGCCAAACGACGAACTCTGTTCAATTCGCTTGTCATTGCCCAACTCTCTCGCAGTCGCAACTTCAATTAGTATTGGAAGTTGTGGTCTTCGAAAAGAAACGATGACGGGGCGGGCTTCAGCGAGTTTCAACTTGCAACCTTGTTGACGATCGGCAACACGAAAACACTGATGCAGTGGTAGATTTTGGCAGAACTGCAATCTCGGTCACCAGTTGTGACATGATGACGACCGATGATGCCCCCGTGATGTCTTTCAGCGACAAGCCAATTGTTCATTCCGCATCCTTTGGAGGCCGAAAACATGATCACGAAAGTACGAAAGACGAAAACACGAAAGAGGATTGAGGTCGCCGGGGCTTAGACCGAAGTACGACTGTCTTGACTGACCGGTTTCAATTTTTCGTGCTTTCGTCTTTCGTACTTTCGTGATCTTGGCAATTGCCATTCGGGATCGTCGGAGCCTATTCGTTCGATCAATGCGACATTCACTTTTTGGTTTCCCCGGCACCCGAAGTCGCAACTTGACTCGAAATCCTGCGCGGATTAGCTTCGGTTCACATGGTCGAGATGGAGTCTGACCAATCCGGGCAAGCAATTCTGATGTTGGATGGTCGACGCGAGGTTCCCTTGGAAAAGCCGACGCTGTTGACGCTGAATTCCGTGTCCAAGGCCTACAGTGGAGTTCATGCCCTCGAGAATGTCTCATTTTCGATTGAGGCTGGAGAAGTCCATGCCCTGTGCGGCGAAAATGGAGCGGGAAAATCGACACTCATCAAAATCCTGACCGGGATCGTTCGGCCTGACAGTGGTACTGTGACGCTGGACAATGTCCGTTTGATTGACGGCGATGTACGGGCTGCGGAATCCGCGGGAATCGCGACGGTCCACCAGGAGTCAACCGCGTTTCCGGATTTGAATGCCATCGACAACTTGTTCGTCGGACGTGAGATTACGCGGCGAGGATGGAGGCTCGATTACACCGCGATGCGCCGCCAGGCGTCTTCGTTGTTGAGCGGCCTGGGTGAGTCGATTGCTCTGGATTGTCCGATCTCACGTTTGTCGCTCGCTCAGCGACAAATGATTTCGATCGCTCGAGCGCTGATCGGAAATTGCCGGCTGCTGATCATGGATGAACCGACAGCGTCATTGTCCGCGCGTGAAACAGAAATGCTTTTTCAGCGGATCCTTCGCCTGCGCAGCGAAGGGATCAGTGTGCTTTACGTCAGTCACAGGCTGGAGGAAATCTTCTCGATTGCCGACCGAATCACCATTCTGCGCGACGGACACTGGGTGGAAACTCGACCCACGCAGCAGATGACGCGCGAAACGTTGATCGAAATGATGGTCGGCCGAAAACTGTCGCTGCCAGTTGAGCGCTCGGAGGTCATTCCATCGACAAACGCGGATCCACCGCTACTGGAAGTGCGTCAACTTTCGCGAGACCGCTCGTTTCGAGACATCAGTTTCACTTTGCGGGCGGGTGAAATTCTCGGTCTTGGCGGTCTGGTCGGGGCCGGTCGGTCGGAAGTGGCGCGCGCCATCTTTGGAATCGATCGTTACGACTCAGGTGACGTGATCGTCATGGGACGACGTTTGCGGGGAGAATGTGTTCGCTCGAGCATGAAGGCCGGGTTGGCACTTGTTCCCGAAGACCGGCAACACGAAGGCCTGGTGCTGCCGCTGTCAATTCGAACAAACGTCTCGCTGAGTGTGCTGCGAACGCTTCGGAAGTTTGGTTGCATCATGTTTCGTCGTGAGAATCTGATCGTCGAGCAGCAATTGTCAGCGTTAATGGTCAAGCATGATGGTCTCGACAGACCGGCGGCCACACTGTCAGGTGGCAACCAGCAGAAGCTGGTCCTGGCCAAGTGGCTGGCGTCGCGCCCACGAATCCTGCTTTTGGACGAACCGACGCGGGGAATCGATGTCGGTGCGAAAGCCCAGTTTCACGAATTGATCCGCCGTTTTGCCGATCAGGGGATGGCGGTTCTGCTGATCTCGTCAGATCTTCCAGAACTATTGTCGCTGAGCGATCGCATCATCGTGATGCGACAGGGTCGCCTCATGGGAAAACTTTCGAAAACCGATGCGACACAAGCCAACGTTCTGGAATTGGCGCTACCCGATGGCACAGCTGAAGGGACGCCGAATGATTGAGGTGACTCGTGCGCTGGGCGGCCGGGAGCGGAACGTACTGGCACTGATCTTCCTTGTCGTGGTCGTCGTTGGCTGCTTCGACGACAATTTTCTGTCTGTGACCAATCTCCGCGACATTCTGGTCCGCAGCGCGCCAACCGCAATTGTGGCCAGCGGTGTGATGGTTGTCGTTGTCACAGGCGAAATCGACATTTCGGTGGGATCTCTGATGGCATTGCTGGCTGCCGTGCTCGGACTGAGCCTTTCGAGGAACCATTTTGGATTACCGTCTGTATTGGGGCTGCCACTGATCGTGGCGCTCGGCACATTGACAGGCTGGGTGACGGGAATGCTGGTCACCGTCGGACGGGTTCCCTCCATCATGGTGACGCTGGGCTTGATGACCGCCCTGCGAGGGACCACCACACTTTTGATGCGCGGCGGAAATATTCAGGGACTGCCTGACTCTCTGACGCGCTGGACCAAGCAGGGTCCGGGTGGGATTCCGCTCGGCGTGTGGACGGCGATCCTCGTGATCGCCGTCACGTCGTGGATCATTCATCGGACACCCCTGGGCCGTCGCATCTTCGCGGTCGGCAGCAACCCTCAGTCGGCGGCAATGGCCGGCCTTTCAGAAGGACGGATCAAGCGGTTCGTTTTCACCTATACGGGGTTTCTCACGGCGCTGGCGACGATCGTGGATGTTCCCCGATTGCCGCAGATCGAAGCAGGGATTGGAAACGACCTGGAACTGCTTGTCGTGACCTGCGTGGTCGTTGGCGGCGTTTCCATCACCGGCGGACGGGGATCGTTGACCGGGGTGATGCTGGCCGTGTTGTTGATGACTATCATTCGACCGATGCTGACGTTTCTGGCCGTCGGCGAATCCGGCGAAAAATGGACCCGAGCCATTCAGGGGCTTTTCATTCTGATCGCTGTGATCGCGGACCACGGAATCCGCTCATTTCAGCGGCGGGAGTCCGCTTGATGCGCGCGATGTTGCAAAGATTGAGCGAACCGGGCTGGTGGCACGAGGTCATGCTGCTGATCCTGCTGGCGCTTTTGTTCGGATTGGCCGACATGCTGGTCCCCGGCTTTTCCAGCTTGAAAGGTCAACTGTATTTGTCACGACACCTCTGGGAGTTGGCATTACTGGCCCTGGGCATGACCCTGATTATCCTGACAGGAGGCGTTGATTTATCCGTCGGATCGACAATGGGGCTTTGTGCCGTCGCATTCGGTCTGACGTGGCAGGGAACTCATCGAACCGATCTCGCCGCGGTGGCCAGTGTTCTGATCGGAACTCTGGCTGGATCGGTCAACGGATTTCTGATTGCGCGTTTCCGGCTGCATGCGTTGATCGTCACATTGGCGACGGCGGCCGCCTATCGCGGGATTGCGGAAGGAATCAGTCAGGGAACGGCCTACTCTCAATTTGGTTCATCGTTCTCGCAATTGGCTCGAGGAAGCTGGCTGGGTATTCCATGGCCCGGTTATGTGTTTGCAGTGCTGGCGATCGGTTGTGGAGCCTGGTTAGCACTCACGCCGACGGGCCGCTTTCTGTACGCGATTGGTTACAACGAACGAGCCTCGCGGTTTTCCGGCATCGCAGTCGATCGGATCCGCTGTGGACTCTACACGTTTTCCGGCCTTCTGGCCGGACTGGCGACCGTGATCTATGTCTCGCGCTTTGACACCGCCAAGGCTGACGCCGGAAAAGGGTTTGAACTCGACGCCATCACTGCGGTCGTCGTCGGCGGGACCAGCATCTTCGGAGGTCGAGGCAACTTGATCGGGACAATCCTTGGGCTGTTGCTGATCCACGAAGTAAGACTGTTCGTCGGCCGATACTGGGACATCGACGAGCTGAAGTCGATCGTAATCGGATTGCTTCTGATCGCCTCAATCCTGATCCGGCCGGCACAGCCGGTTTGTCCGCGTCGCATGACGGGCTAAAAATGGGAATATCGTTCGCGCGAAGTGAGTTGGCCAATGTTCTAATCCGTCAACTTTCTACTTTCAATCCGCTACTCTCTGGGCCCTTGGCCGCGCCTTCGCTGGCGATACGGATTACTATCTTGAGCGACTATGCCAGGAATGCACCGATTTCATTTTTCATCGATCATCAGGACAGGACAGACGATGCACGTTGCGCGACGGTGGTTGGCAGCGTTATTGATTTGCGGGCTGGTGGCTGCGGGCTGTCATGGCGATGCCGCGATCGGTACGAAGAAGCGCGCTGCAGGGGCGCACAAGATTCGTATCTGCATGCTGCCGAAGATCAAAGGGATCAGTTACTTCTCCGCCTGTTATGAAGGTGCGAAGAAAGCGGTCGCGGAACTTCCGAACGTCGAATTGATCTATGACGGTCCGATCGACGGAGATCCGAAGAAGCAGGCGGAAATGATCGAGCGATGGATCGTCGACAAAGTCGACGTGATCTGCATCGCGCCCAACGCACCCGACGTTGTCGCCAGTGCCATGAGGGACGCGCGTGCTGCCGGGATTCATGTCATCACCTGGGATGCCGACGGCATCGCGGACTCGAGAGAGATGTTTGTGAATCAGGCAACCCCCGATTCGATCGGCAAGGGGCTGGTCGCCGCGATGGTGCGCGATGTTGGCGGTCCCGATGTCGCGGGTGACGTCGTGATCGTCAGCTCCGATCCGACGTCTGCGAACCAGAATTCGTGGATTGAAGTCATGAAGCCGGCGCTTGAGGCGACACGATTGAAACTCGTCACGATCAAGTATCCCGGAGAAAATTCCAGCAATGCCCTGGCCGACGCGCAGGACGTGATCAAAAAGTATCCCAACTTGAAAGGCATTTTTGGAATCAGCTCTGTCTCATTCCCGGGAGCAGCCGAAGCGATCGAGCAGAGTGGGAAAAGCGGTCAGATCATGATTACGGGACTGTCACTCCCCAGCGATATGAAGCGCTTCGTCCATTCCGGGACCGTCAAGTCAGTCGTGCTCTGGAACCCAGTCGATCTGGGCTATCTGACCATCCGCGTGGCCGAAGGACTTTGCACCGGGACGATCAAGTCGACGGACACACAAGTTCAGGCGGGCATGCTCGGTACCAGGCCTATCGCCGGAGATCACGTTTTACTCGGCGACATCCTGACCTTCAGTCGCGAAAACATCGATCAATTCGACTTCTGAAACAGCAAATCCCTTCCGAATAGAGGTCGGAATCAAGTTTGCGCTTAGCAAACCCCACGCGTGAATCGCACTTCTTCGCCAAGGTCGATATGTTAGAGCGATTCGTTCGGCCAAGGATCGAACGATCCACAAATTCCCAAGGAAAAACACCATGACCCACCAATTCAATCGACGAGATTTTCTTCAATCAAGCGCCGCGGGAGTCGCGGCGTTGGCACTGTCGCGTACAGCGCTGGCCGCGGACGCCAGTGATCCCTACGTCGGATTGAAAATGGGGCTGCAAAGCTATTCGCTGCGTGAATTCAAGGTCGAAGAAGCACTTCAGCAAACGAAAATGCTGGGGCTGAAATACTGGGAGTCGTATACTGCCCACATCCCGATGGGCACATTGCCAAAGCACATCGAAACGCAGAAAGAGCTCTTGTCCAAGGCCGGCATAACTCTGATCGCGTATGGAGTTCTTCCGTTTGACGCCAACGAGAATGCCGCCCGAGAAAAGTTTGAATTTGCCAAGGCGATCGGGATTAAATCGTTAAGCGCTGATCCGAACCCGGATAAGGCAACTTTTGATTTGCTGGACAAGCTGGTGGCGGAATACGACGTCGCCATTGCGATTCACAATCATGGGCCAAAGCATCGGTACAACAAGATCAGCGATGTGGAAGCGGTCATCAAAGATCGGCATGCCAAGATTGGCGCCTGTGTCGATACAGGTCACTACTTGCGCAGCGACGAAGATCCTGTCGAAGCCGTACAGAGATTCGGCAAGCGGGTCTTCGGTGTTCATCTGAAAGACGTCAAGACGCTCACCAATGGCGAAAAGCAGTTTAAGATCGCCGGTGAAGGAGATCTGAACGTCACGGCACTGCTCAAGGCGCTGAAGGCGCTGAAATACGACTATTGCGTCGCGATCGAATACGAAGAGAACGCCAAGAATCCGCTTCCCGATATTGAAGCCTGCCTCAAGCACGTGCGCGAATGTGCCACGAAAGTCGCATGACGCGATTCAAGGCGCCTTCCGAAATTGAAGGCGCCTTTTTTTGCGTCTGGTGCAGGAATGGCAAGACCGATTTTTTCGATATCTCGGACACGCAACAAATGCCCTCCGATCAGGCGAGCCGAATGGCATCAGCCCTTGGATTCTTTTATTCACGAGGAACCGAATCGAAACTCGTGGTGCAATAAGGCCTTACGGAATCCGGGGGCTTACGCACCCCGGCTCGCCTGAATCGCAGCAACCGGCCATCGCACTATCCCGGATTTTCAAAAAAATATGTCCCCGTTTCGCGTTTTCGTCTACGATCCCGCCCACTTCAGACAGGTCCATGGATGGGCAAGTCATGTTTCGGACGACATTATGGATAGCGGTCTGCCTCGGGGCAGGCGTGGTCGGTTGCCGCGCCCTGGCTCCGGCGGGTCGCGTTACACTTCGAAGTGACGCCGTCAATGTTTCACCCTCGGGGGCGTCCAGCCACCCTGCGCCGGCGAGTGCCACGTCTGTCGGCTTCTGGCAGTCGTCCGGCCCCGGCGTACAGCCGGCAGCGGCTTCGACGGTTGCTGATCAGGAAGAAGTATTTCCGACCGCGACAACGGAAGCTCGAACCGTCCAAGGTCGTCCGGATCTGGGAAGCATTTACAGTCGCACCGCCCAGGTCGAGGATCTGCGCCGAAACCCGATCATTGTGATTCCCGGTATTCTCGGTTCGAAACTGGTGGATGAATCGGAGAAACGAGTCGTCTGGGGCGAATTCGGCGGCAACGGAATTGATCCCGCAACGCCCGACGGAGCGCGACTTCTCGGTTTGCCCGTCGAGATTGAAACCCCCCTCGACGAATTGAACGATACCGTCAAGGTCGCCGGCCCACTTGATACTCTGAACGTGCGTGTCTTCGGTGTTCCCTTTCAGATTGCGGCCTATCGCGACATTCTGACGGCGCTCGGGGTCGGTGGTTATCACGATGCAACCTCGAACGTCGCCGGCATCAACTACGGCCAGCAGTATCACAACTGCTTTCAATTCGCTTATGACTGGCGTCGAGACAACGTCGAAACGGCTGCACTGCTTCACGAATTCATTCTTGAAAAGAAGGCGTATGTCGAGGAAGAACGCCGCAAGCGTTATGGTGACGACGCTGAGCCGGTTCGGTTCGACATCGTCGCACACTCGATGGGCGGAGTCATGGCCCGTTACTACCTGCAATACGGCGACGCTCCATTGCCCGATGACGGGTCGTTGCCACCCGTAACCTGGGCCGGAGCTCAACACGTTGAACGGCTGGTCATGGTTGCGCCGCCGAATGCCGGTTCGTTGCAGGCGGTCGAGTACTTGACGCAAGGAGTCCAGTTCTCGCGGTTCTTTTCCAAATATGAACCGGCGCTGCTGGGGACCATGCCGTCAATCTACCAGTTACTTCCGCGAACCCGGCATCGGCCGGTCGTGACAGGGCCTCAACGGGTCGCCATCGATTTGTTTGATCCACGAACATGGGTCCAGGCTCGTTGGGGATTTTTCAATCCCACGCAATCGGAGCTTTTGCGCCAGTTGATTCCCGACGAACCCGATCCTCAACAGCGGTTGCAGATCGCCTATGACCACCTTTCGAAGTGCCTGCGGCGCGCCGAGCACTTTCATGCGGCAATCGACGTAAAGGCGAAACCGCCGGAAGGAACGTCAATTCACCTGATCGCCAGCGACGCTCATCCGACCTTATTTCAGTACGCAGTTGACAGCCGCGGCGTGCTGACCCCGACCGCTCGCGTCGCGGGCGACGGCATTGTCACGCGTCACAGCGCGCTGATGGACGAGCGTTTGACGGACAAGAACAAATGGGCGCCGCGAATTCAAAGTCCCATTAAATGGGACAGCGTGACATTTCTGTTCACGGACCATCTGGGACTGACAAAGGATCCAGCCTTCACCGACAACGTGCTTTACCTGCTGCTGGAATCACCACGTTAAGCCGTTCTATGGGATCAGCCAAACAATTGGACAATTGGTTTGCCTCCATCGACAATCTTAAGCGGCCTGCCGATGGGACTCATATTCTCCTTCGACGGGTTGACGTCGAGCGACTTACAGATGGAACTGAACAGGTCAGCAATCGTGACGGGATCATTCGCAATTCCCATCCCGTCTTTTGAGGTTTCACCAATCACCTGGCCGCCCTTTGTTCCACCGCCCGCGACGAGCGCATTGAAGTTCCGTGGCCAATGGTCGCGTCCGGTTCGCGGGTTCACCTTGGGGGTGCGGCCGAATTCCCCCGTCCACACGATCAATGTCTTGTCGAACAGACCTCGGTCCTTCAGGTCGGCAATCAACGCCGCCAGGGCGGGATCGCATTTCGAGGCGAGCGACTTTACACCGTCGAAGTTGTCCTGGTGCGTGTCCCAACCGTTGAGCCGGACTTCGACGAACGTGACGCCGGCTTCGATCAGGCGGCGAGCGAGTAAGCACCCTTTGCCGAATTCGCTACTTCCGTAGCGATCCTTCGTCTCAGCCGTTTCTTCGCTGATATCGAAAGTCTTCGTCATTGGTGACAGCGTCAGTTTCGCGGACTTGTCGTAGATCTGCTGGTGATTGTGGACTACTGCTTCGCCGCCTCGAGACGCAAATTCCCCCTCGAGTCGACCAAGCAATCCCATGCGTCGAGTGAATCGTTTTTCGCCGATGAGCGGGGCGACATTCTCGGGGATGTTTCCCACGCTGGGACCGTTGATATGAAACGGCTCGACGTCGACACCCAGAAAACCGGCGCCGACGCCACCAAGGCCGCGATCGCCGATCGTGACAACTGCCGGTAACTCGCGTTGCTGCGGCGCCAGTTCCCTCGCAATACACGCTCCCAGCGATGGATGTTTGACAGACCCTGAGGGGATGTACCCCGTGTGCATCTGATAGACGGCTCGCTGATGCTCGCCTTCCTTGTTTGTCATCGAACGAATGATGGAAATGTCGCGCATCTGCTTCGCGGTTTGTTCCCAGCCTTCCGCGATCTGGATCCCCGAAACTGCCGTGTCGATCGCCTTGGTCGGACCACCATGATCGGTGCCCGGCTTCGGGTCAAACGTTTCCAGTTGAGACGGGCCCCCCTGCATGAACAGCAGGATCATCGCTCGGCCCTGCTTGCGAAGTTCGTCAGCGCGCAATGTCATTACGTCGCGGAAATTCAATGTCCCCGCGGCCAGGGATGAAGCAGAAACGCCGTACAAAAAGCCTCGACGTGAAAGCGACCGCGTCGTTAACGAGACATTCTCGTGCCATGCGAATTGGGTCATCACCCGGCTCCGATACAAAAGTGAACGGAAAATCTAAGGCAATTCAGATTCTAACGTCTCGAAATGAATTCCGTGGAATTCAACAGACTCCACATGATGTCTTCAAACGCTTCGGGGCGACCGTTGCCGTCCTGGATGTACTCCAGGCAGATGTTGATTTCGTTCTGCGAAGGCTCACGCGACAGGACGAGCAGATAAAGTGCCTTCAACGCGTCTCGATTGTCGCCGTTTTCGCGGAGCATCGATCCCAGCCGAGTTTCGGCGCGAGCAGACATCCCTGCGCGAAACCTGCGGGAGTTCATCATCATCAGCGACTGGGGAATCGTTCCCGTGATCTCATCCTTCGATGTTGAAGGATCGACGCCAAATAGCAGATCAAACTGGAATCGCGGCGACCCCCGGAACGCCTGAGGACCCGGCGGCATCCCATTCGGCCTGCCGTTGCGAGCCATCATCTCGGCCTCGGTAATTCCGAAGACTTGGAGCAGCGAGCTGAAAATGACATCCGAACGCAACGGGGCCGGAGTCGCTGATGCAAATGGCAAATCATTCTCGGCCGCTGGCTTTGACTGAATGGTTCGCTGGTACGCTTCGGTATTCGCAATCGATCGAATCAACCACTTGGGATCGTAACCGCTTGTCACAAAGCCATCGCAAAGCAGTTCGAGTGCTTCGGGATAACGCGCCGTACGTTTGGGACCAAGGTCGTCGACCGGCATGTAAAAGCCTTCACCCAGCATTTCCGCCCAGATGCGATTAACAAATGCCCGTGCGAACCAGGGATTGCCTGGCGATGTGAATGACTTGGCTACGGCGTGGCGACGTTCTTCGTCGGTGGTCCCGTGCGGCAATGTCGATCCATCCACGAAAAACTTTGGATCGATGACGGTTCCCTCGGCGGCGGGATTCTGCAAGTCGACCATGCGATGCTCGGTTGAGCCACGGCGCATATTGGGTGGGGGCGCCATCGTCTTGATCTCATCGACAGTCACAAGACCGTCCCTGTTCGTGTCGGCATTTTCGAAAAGACGTTCGATCATCATTGCAGGGGGCGCGTTGTTCTTCATTTCGGGATTCATCGCGGCCTTCGGACGGCCGCCAAACACCGGCCCAGCCTCCATTTCGGCTTTCGAGAGCTTATGGTCACGATTGCGATCGAATCGCGCGATGAATCGCTCGGGATTGTCTCGCATGAAGTCGCCTGGCCGCTGAGCGGTATTCACGGAGACGATCGAGAAGTTGACCTTCTTTCCGTCCATCTGGCGACGTTCGGAAATTCGCGGAAAATAAGCCGCCAGTTCGTGAAACTGCTGCCGCTTCCAGATGTCGGATGGATGATCGTGGCAATTCGCACACTGCAGTTGAATTCCCAAAAAGATACGGCAGGCTTCCGCGGCAACTTCGCCGGCATCAGCTCCCTGAGCGAAAATCAATGCCGTCTCGGGATGTTCTTCGACATCCCCGCTGGCCGTCAGCAATGCCGTCACGGTCGAGTTCCAGCCAGTTCCCTTGTTCCACTGGTCTGCCATCCAGGTTTCAAATTGCACCTGGTTCAGCCGTGAACGCTGCTCGGTCGACCGGATGTAGATGACGTCGCGCCAGTATCCTTTCCAGCACAGTGGGATCCGAAGCTTGGAATTCACGTGACTTGAAGTCGCGGC